>Ga0207687_10000022_pt1 | contig 223060 bp, 155 predicted proteins | sample KBSM54metaG_FD_184399 | JGI IMG/M metagenome (GOLD analysis project Ga0207687, IMG submission 184399) | Miscanthus rhizosphere microbial communities from Kellogg Biological Station, Michigan, USA - KBS M5-4 metaG (SPAdes) (version 2) | ecosystem: Host-associated > Plants > Roots > Rhizosphere... | reverse complement strand
ACGCAATACGCGCCGCAGCTTGAAAAACCAGGAGAACCGATCAGCAAAGAAACAATGAACGCGACGCTCGATCCCTCATCCGGGTGACTGCGACCGCCGGCTTGGTCGACAGCGATGCCAGACCGTGGGCCAGATGGCAGCACCCACTTGAACGGACCTCAGCATGCACCGGGCTCGATCGAGCTCACCAAGAGTGCGGATGGAAGCAGGATCACAGGACGAGCGACGAAGAGAAGACAAAAAAGGAGGCGGCGCCAAGTCGCCGCCCCTTGACAGGATCAGGCCTTCTCATGGAAGCCGGCGAGGACGCCAGCGCTCCGGCCGCGAGCATTGAAGATTTGCCTCAGCCACTACACGCCCAGTCGCCGCGCGGCGAGTTTTTCCAGCGCGCCGAAAAGGAGATCAGCGGCGACGGCAAGGGCGGCGGCGGGGAGCGCGCCGGCGAGGATGCGCGTGCTGTCGACCATCGCTACGCCGCGGAAGATCAACGTTCCTAATCCTCCGCCGCCTACCGCCGCGGCAATCGTGGCGACGCCGATGGCGATCACCGTCGCGATGCGAATGCCTCCGAAGATCGACGGCAGCGCGAGCGGGAGATCGATGCGCGTCAATCGCTGTCGCTCGGTCATCCCCAGCGCGGTTGCGGCCTCGCGGATCAGCGGATCGACGCCGGCGATCCCGGTCACCGTGTTCCTCACCACCGGCAGCAGCGAGTAAAGAATCAGCGCGACGATGGCGGTCCGGATGCCGATGCCTCCGATCAGCGGCAGCGGAATGAGGAAGCCGAAAAGCGCCAGCGACGGCACCGTCTGAATCATGTCGATCAGGCGGAGGACGATGCGGCCGGAGCGCGGATTGCGCACGCAGGCGATCCCGATCGGAATGCCGGCAGCGATGGCCACGAGCATCGCCACTCCCACGATGAGCAGGTGCTGCGCCGTTGCGTGAAGGACTTCGGCGGTCAGATCGCTCACGGCGCCTCCGGGATTCGCGCGGCGTCGAGAAAGCGATGGATGAGCGGATGCGCGGAGCGGACGAAATCGCCGGCCGGAAGATCGGCGACGATCGCGCCGCCATCGATCAGCACGATCCTGCGTGCCACGCGAAGCGCTTCGGCAACGTCGTGCGTGACGAAGAGCAGCGTGACGTCGCCGCCGTCGCGCAGCGCGACGAAGGTATCCTGCAGATCGCGCCGAACGATCGGATCGAGCGCGCTGAACGGCTCGTCGCAGAGCAGCAGGGGAGGTGCGGCGACCATCGCCCGCGCGATCCCGACGCGCTGCTGTTCACCGCCGGAAAGGGAGCGGGGAAAGCGTGCTGCGAAACGATCGAAGGGCATGTCGAGCCGATCGAGCATTTCCGCCGTCGCTCGCCGGATGCGGTCGTCACTCCATCCGAGTAACCGCGGAACGGTGGCCACGTTCTCGAACACCGTTCGATGCGGAAAAAGCGCGGGCGCCTGCAGGATCGTGCCGATGCGACGCCGGCGTTCGGCGATACGCGCTCCACCGAGCGGCTGCCCATCGATGACGACTGATCCACTGTGAGGCTCCGCCAACCCATTGAGAAGCCGCAGCAGCGTCGTCTTCCCCGCTCCGCTCCTTCCAATCACCGCTACCGATTCGCCAGGATCGATGCGCAGCGAGATGTCGCGGACGATGTCATTGCCGTTCGAGCTGGTCACGCTCGCGCGATCGATGAAGACGGTGGAGCCCACACGGCGATTGTATGTGGGGAGTTAGTCGAGATTCCGAGCGCGCTTCCAAACGACGCTCGCGCTCGTAGCAGCATTCGTCAAACACGGCAGGATGAATGTGGGCACAGACACTCTTGTCTGTGCTGGTGAGGCTCGCTCATTCTTGTGATCCCGCGCACGTCCGCTCATTCTCCACCCCGCATAATCGCCTGAATGAAATCGCTGTTGCTGCTCGCGGTCACCCTCGCTAATCCGATTCTCTTCGTCACGCAGGTTCCGGTCCCCGGCGACTTCACCACGGTCGCGTCGGCCTTCGGCAATCAGTTGGCGTCGGTTGCGGAGGCGCCGCGCGGCGGCGATCTGTGGATTCGTTATCCCGATGGGACGCAGAAGAACCTTACGCGCGCGGCGGGCTTCGGGAACGGCGGGATGCAAGGCGCGGCGTCGATTGCCGTGCGCGAGCCGTCGGTGCATTGGAGCGGGACGAAGGCGCTTTTCAGCATGGTCATCGGTGCGCCGTCGCAGCAATATCTCTGGGAGACGTATCACTGGCAGATCTATGAAGTCACCGGCCTTGGGCAGAACGAAACGCCGGTGATTCGCAAGATTGCGAATCAGCCGAACTACAACAACGTCAGTCCGTTTTATGGCACTGACGATCGCATCCTTTTCACGTCCGACCGGCCGCGCGGTGGCGAAGCGCATCTCTATCCGCAACTCGACGAGTATGAAGAAGCGCCGACGGTCACCGGACTGTGGAGCCTCGATCCCGTCAGCGGCGATCTGCGCCTGCTCAATCACACGCCGTCGGGACTCTTCACGCCGTCGATCGACAGTTTCGGCCGCGTGATTTTCACGCGGTGGGATCACCTGCAGCGCGATCAGCAGGCGGACGGCGACGCGACGGGAGGAAGCACGTACGGGACGTTCGATTACGCAGACGAATCGGCGAATGCGGCGCATCTCGATCAACGCGTCGAAGTATTTCCGGAGCCGCGCAGCAGCCGCACCGATCTGCTGGCCGGCACCAACCTGCAGGGAAACAGCATCAATCACTTTTTTCCGTGGGAGATCAACGAGGACGGAACGTCCGAGGAGACGGTGAACCATGTGGGGCGGCACGAGCTGTTCGGGTATTTCGATCGGAGCATGAACGACGCTGGTCTTTCCACGTTCAATGGCACTGGCCGGAACGTCGCCGAAAATATTTTCCAGTTGCGCGAGGATCCTGTGCAGCCGGGCGTTTACTACGGCATCGATGCGCCGGAGTTCCAGACGCACGCCTCGGGACAGATCATTCGCTTCGCCGCGGAGCCGTCGCGAACGGCGGACAACATCGCCATCACCTACGTCACGCCTCGCTCGACGCGCGACGTTGCGCAGTCCACGCCGCCGGCCGATGCCTCGGGGCATTATCGCGATCCGCTTCCGCTCTCCGATGGGACGCTCCTCGCGGTGCGCACGAGCGAGTTGCGCGGCGACGTCAACGACGGCTCTCGCGCGGCGCCGAAGTCGCGTTACGCATTCCGCATTACGGCGATGACCGCGCAGGGCGGCGTCTACGTTCCGGGACAGGCACTGACGCAAGGGATCCAGGGAAGCGTTTCGTATTTTGATCCCGACGTGCTGGTGAGCTGGTCGGGCGAGATGTGGGAACTGAATCCCGTGGAAGTACGTGCGCGGCCGCGTCCGACGCGGCGGACGACGGCGATCGAGGAACCGGAGGCGAAGATCTTTCGCGAAGAGAACGTCGACCCGGCGTTGTTTCGCGCAAATCTTCAGTCGCGCAATCTTGCCGTGATCGTCAGCCGTAACGTGACATCGCGCGATGCCGCGGACAAACAGCAGCCGTACAACCTTCGCGTAACCGGCACCACGACGCAGAAGGTGGCCGGCAGCAGCAAACTCTTCGACATAGCCTACCTCCAGCTCTTCCAGGCCGACCAGCTCCGCGGCCTCGGCGGAACGACCTCTCCGCGCGACGGCCGCCGCGTGCTCGCGCGCGTGATGCACGATCCGGCGGCGAAGAATGCGCCGACGTCCGGCCCGGCCGGCAGCGTGGCGATTGCCGCGGACGGATCGATCGCCGCGTTCGTTCCCGCACGCCGCGCCATGAGCTGGCAGACCACCGACGACGCGGGAACGCCGGTCGTGCGCGAGCGTTACTGGCTGACGTTCCAGCCGGGCGAGGTCCGCGTCTGCAGCGCGTGTCACGGCGTGAACTCACACGATCAGATCGGCGCCGCGGCTCCGGCGAATTCGCCCGAGGCGCTGCGAACGCTGCTGCGTGCATGGAAAGCGGCGCAGACGCCGCCGGCGCGGCATCGCGCGGCGGGAAAGTGATCAGCGCAACGTGGCGAGATACGCGGCAATATCGCGCGCGTCGCGTTCGCTGACGCCGAGGTCGGGCATCGCTGTTCCCGGTTTCATTTGTTGGGGATGTTGCAGCCACTCTTCCATGTCGATCGGCTGATTGGGGAAGCGGCCGGCGATGTAGCTCCGGCCACCCATGCCGGTGAGCGTCGGACCGACCATTCCTTGCGGAGCGGCTCCCGGAATCAGATGGCATGCTGGGCAGCCGTAGCGGGGCAACAATGAGCGGCCGTGTTGCGGCGATCCGAGGTAGCCGGCCGGCGGCTCGTGGGAGACGGCTTGCCGCCAGGCGAAGAACGAGCCGGTGACGATGCACAGCAGCGCGAACGAAAACGTCAGACAGCCGCGTAGGCAACTGATGGTGAGCCGTTCGTGCGGATGCATCTCCATCGTCGCTCTCGCTATCGCAGCGATTCGAGGAAGGTGACGATCGCGTGAATGCCGGCTTCCGGAATCGCGTTATCCGGCATCGCGCTCTCCTTCTTGATTCCTCGGGAGTGAACGATCCAACCCGTCAGTTGCCCGCGGCGATTCGGCAGATCTGTTCCGGCAATCGTGGCGCGCGACGCGAAGTGCGTTAGATCCGGCGCGGCGTACGAAGGCTCATCGATGAAACCGCGAATGACGTGACAGTAGGCACATCCGGCGTTTCTGAATATCGATCGTTGAGACGTCCGTGCCGGCTGCGCTTCGTTTGCAGACCAGCGATCGAACTGATCGCGCGGTTGAATGACGATTCGAAGTCGCCGCCATGCCGGGGGCGCGATGCTGACGAATCGCATATCGCGAATGGACGGCGTGCCTGCCACGAATACGCACCGGCCGGCTTGAGGCAGACAAAGTGCATTTTCCATCCACGGCGGCGGAACGCCGGACCACGCCAGCGTGAAGCGCTCTCCGGCCGGAACGTGAAGCTCGTTTGCGGTCGTGAAGCCGGCGCCGCGTCGCGAGTATCTAAGCTGCCACCAATCACCTTGCCGGATGATCTGCACGTTGAGATCGGAAGGTTGGGAGTTCTGCGCGATCCGGATCAGCTGGACGTCCGCAACGGTCGAAGTGGCACCCGCCACGATGACCGCTGCCGACAGCAACTGCATCATCCGTCTGCCCCGCCCGCGCCGAATGGAAATCGCCCAGCGCAACACGGAGAGCGACCACGCCATGACAGCAACCGAAAAAACGACGAAGGTCACGAAAAAGCAAGGAGAGAGCCATGTGGATTGCTGAATGGGTTGCCCGGTTGCCAGGTTGCCCGGTTGTCGCACAAGACGCCTGTTGAACGGGTCAGTCGCAACTTGCCAGAGTGAAACGCCGAGCGAAGCGGCAACTCGGCAACCCGGCAACCTCCACTCAACCAACCAGCCGCTACTTCTTGTACGTCACCCTCACCTCGAGATCATCGAGAGCTTTTTTCGACGCGGCCAGCTTCTGGAGTTTGTCCCAGTCGTACTCCCAGATCAGGGTGTTGCCTTCCCTGCGCGTGGCATTGCTGGAGGCGACCTCGAACGGCGCGGTGATCTTCCACGCCACGCGCAGGTTCTTGAACGCGTCGTTCATCATCTTCTCGGTATCGGGATCCATCTTCGGCCCCTGCTCGCTCGCCTCCGATTTCACCTTTTCCGCTGGGTTCTGCGGCTTCGTGTGAATGGAGATCGTCTTCGCGGTTTCGGAAATCTCCAGCCCCTGGAACGGCGTATCGATGATCGACTTCTTCGTCGGATCGGCCGGAGCATCGCCTTCTTTTTTCCCGCCGAGCTTCACTCCGACCAGACTGGAGAGCTTGTCGAATGCGAACTTCATGTTCGTGACGACGCCGAACTCCTTCTCGTCGACCGCGACGTCCAACAGCTTGACGCCGGGCGGAAGCCCGCTTTCCGCCTGCTTGCGCGGGTCCTCCTTCGTCGTCGTGCTCTTCTTCTCGTTCTTCTTGAAGTCCGCTTTCGCCGCCGCGATCTCCGCCTTCGTCAGCGGACTCTTATCGCCGCTCATCTCTTTCTGCACCTTGGCCATGATCATGACCATCGGCTCCATGTCGACGCCGAGCTTGAAATTGGCCGTGCCGGACAGATCCCTCTTCAGCTCGATCGATTGCTCGACTTCAAAACAGCCGGTACCAAAGAGGACGAACAGCGCCGCAACGAGGATCCCGCGCGTACGAATCATCGGATTCTCCCTTTTCGGGAAAGTATAGGTCCGGCCGATGTGTCTTGGGTCTTGACGATTGCGATAGCTAACGACTGGTTACGTTCCTTCGTCGCCGTGACTTGAAACGAAGAGCGGTCCGCGGTTCACTACCCGTAAACGCTTTATCCGGAGGGCTGCCCATGAACTGTTCCAGGTCGGCACGCGTCGTCACGTTGGTGTTCGCAGCATTCCTGTCGAGCCGCGCAATCGCAGCGCCGAAGATCAAACCGGCGACGGCCGCTGCCAGCCGGGACGAGAAGCGGCAGGTCGACGCGTGGCGCAGGTCGATGGCGCGCGTTCCCTTTCCGCACAAGGGATGTTTCAAGGCGTCCTATCCGAATACCGAATGGCGCGAGGTGCCGTGCTTGCCCGCGCCGGAAAGAACCTATCCGCCGCGACTTCTTTACACCGTCGGCAGCGCCGTCGATTTCTCCGCGGTCGTCGCCGGCCATATCGCGTCGGCGACAGGCTCCTTCGACAGCGTCAACGTGACGAGCGAGACCAACCTCGGCAGTCCCGACACTTACTCGCTTCAGCTCAACTCCGAATACTTCACATCGCCCGCCTGCGCCGGCGCCGCGAGCCCGGCGAACTGCAAGGGATGGCAGCAGTTCATCTACTCGACCACCCTCGCTTCGGCGTTCATCGAATACTGGCTGATCGACGGCGTGCCGTGTCCGGCGGGATGGAACACGGTAGGTGTGAGTTGCGTGAAGAACAGCGTCTCCATCCCGGTGGCCGCCGAGCCGATCGCCAGCCTGCTGCAGATGAGCGTCAATGGCACCGCAAACGCGGGGGGCACCGACACGCTGATGGTCGGGACGCCGAACGGCAATCTCAGCGCGATGTATCAGGATGATGTTCTCAGTCTCGCCCAGGGATGGAAGCTCGCCGAATTCGGCATCTTCGGCGACGGCGGGAGCTCGGATGCCACGTTCAACAGCGGCGCGACCATGGCCGTCCGCACGACGGTCGACGACGGCTCGATGAACGCGCCGACGTGCGCGCTGGAAGGATTCACCAGCGAAACGAACAACCTCAATCTGGTGCCGCCGTGCTGTCCGTATGGCGGCGCGTTCCCGGCCGTCGTGTTCTGGCTGAGCAACAATCCCGGCGCGACGTCGTCCTGCGTCGGCGGAACGAGCATCGGCGATACGCATCTGACGAATTTCAACGGCCTTTTCTATGACTTCCAGGCGTCGGGCGACTTCCTGCTGGCCGAGACGAATCCCGATTTCGTCGTGCAGACGCGGCAAGTGTCGGGCGCGCCGACCTGGCCGAACGCTTCGGTCAATTCGGCCGTGGCCATGGCCCTCGGCGACAACCGCGCCGCCGTCTGTCTCAATCCGACGCGTCTGATCGTGAACGGCACGCAGCGCGACCTTCCGAACGACCAGTCGCTCACGCTGCCTGACGGCGTCCACATCGCGCACAGCGGCAACGTCTATCTCTTCACCCGCCGCAGCGGCGAGAGCGTGCGCGCCGAAATCAACAACCCCGGCTACATCAATGTCTCGGTCGACCTCGGCGCGCCGCCGCAGGCGAAGGTCTTCGGTCTTCTCGGCAACGCCAACGGTCCGATGGGGGAGGACGATCTCGCCACGCGCAGCAAGGTCGTGCTCAAGCAGCCGGTCACCTTCGAAGATCTCTATCACCCCTACGCCAACAGCTGGCGTCTGACCCCGCCCGAATCGATGCTGTCGAATCTCTGCGGCGACAAGCGAATCGAACGCGGCGTTCCCGACCGGCCGTTCTACGCAACCGATCTCAATCCTCTCGACTACGAGCGAGGCCGCCTGGTCTGCACCGACGCCGGCGTCCGCGACGAAACCCTCCTCGACGCCTGCATCCTCGACGTCACCGTCCTCGGCAACCGCGACGCCGCAAGACTCTTCGCCCGCACGCGTCCCCCGCGCGCGGAACTGAAGGTGGAGTCCCGGCGGCGCGAACCGTGACCGGCGACCGATGATTTTTCCGTCGGAACGGAGTCAAAGAGAGAAAAAGGAAAAGGAGAAATCATCATGAGCAACAACACCGTCCGCCTTCACCGTGTCCTTCGCAGCAAGCCAGAGAGGGTCTACCGCGCGTTTCTCGATGCAGATGCCATGGCCAAGTGGCTTCCGCCGAATGGCTTCACCGGGAAAGTCCACGAGATCGATCCGCGGGTCGGCGGGCGTTACCGGATGTCGTTCACGAACTTCAGCAGCGGCTCCAGCCATTCGTTCGGCGGCGAGTACCTCGAGCTCGTTCCTAACGAGCGCATTCGTCACACCGACACCTTCGATAACGCGAACCTGCCGGGGCAGATGATCACGACGATTGTCCTGAAGCCGGTCTCAGTCGGCACCGAGCTCTCGGTCGTACAGGAAGGGATTCCGGAAGCGATTCCAGTCGAAGCCTGCTATCTCGGATGGCAGGAATCGCTCACGCTTCTCGCGCAGCTCGTCGAAGCCGAGATCCCGGATTAACGCCTCGGCACCGGAAGCACGAGAGCGGTCACTCGTGCTTCCGCGGCTGCGGGGCTCTTCACGTTACGGAGCGAAGGTGAGCCGCACCACTGCGTGACTTCAGCTCTCAAAGCTATTGCAGATACCCGACGCCATGCAGGCTGATGACGGAGGCGTTCTCTTTCCTGCGTGTTGCGCCGAAGCTGCGCGCTCAACGCGGCGAGCACCCGATCGTCCGCGCGGATCGGCAGCGGTTTGGTTTCATCCGGATCGGAATCGAGGTCGTAGAGCTCTTCGCTCCCATCGCGCCACTGAATCAGGTGGTATCTGCCCTGGACGGCGCTGAACGCCGCCGTGAATTTCGGCGGCCGCGGCGAATCGATCACTTTGTAGGAGGCGATCACCGGCCGCGGATGTGCGACGAGAGGCTGCCGAGAGCCGGGCAGATAGCGAAGGAGTTGATCATAGAGGTCAAGCGTGGAGATTTCGCCGGCCACGCGTTGCGGCGCCTGATCCGGCGCTTTGACGATCAACGGAACGTGCAGGACTTGCCGGTAGAGCGATTGACCGTGACCGACCAGATCGTGGCTGCCGAATTCTTCGCCGTGATCTCCGACGATGGCGATGATCGTCTGCCGTCCATTCCGCATTCGCTGGACCTCGTCGAGCAGCCTGCCGATGGAGAGGTCCATGCACTGCAGCGCTGCGCGGTATTGTGCGCGGAGACGCGCTGCCGGCTCCGCGGCGAGCGGCGTTCGCGAATTGTAGGTTCGTCCCCATGCCTTCCAGTCGGCGTCGGTCGCTTGCACGAATCCGCGGCCGCGGCAGGCGCGCTCGACGTAGTACGGCGAGTGCGCATCCATGTAATTCAGCGCCAGAAAATACGGTCCGTTCGCGCGCTCGATGGTGCGCAGGGCCTTCGCCGTCACCTCGGATGCATTCATCCAGTCAGGCGGAGCGAAGAACGTCGGGTCCCGCCAGGCATGCTCCAGCGCGCGAGACAGGAGCGTGGCCAGCCCGGAGAGACACGGCACGCATGCCGCCGAGACGTGAAACTGCCGGAAGCCGCGATGAAAAAGAGGGTCGGGTCCGAGGTAGGGATTGGCGAAGATTGCAGCGGTGGTGTAGCCGCGCGACGCGAACCGCTCCGCCAGCGTCGGCCCGTCGTAAAGAAATCGATGCGACGCGGAGTCGTACGGCACCTTCCACGGCGGCATCCCCGTAAGGACGCCGAAGTGCGACGGCAGCGTCCACGGCGCGGAAGCCCAGGCGCGGTCGTACACAACGCCCTTCGCCCCGAGCTTCGTCAGATTCGGCATCTGCTGCGCGTCGTCGTAGCGGACGGTGTCGAGAAAAACGAGCAGCACGTTGGGCGCGCCGCCGGGCGCGGAGACGGTAGTCGGCGCCGGCCCCTCGTGTGCGCTGCGCAGCCCGAAAAACGCCAGCACGGCGAGCCACACCGCGGCGAGCATCGCGCCGCCTGCCATCACCGGCGCAGGGACGAAGCGCGCCAGAGCGACGAGCACCACGATGGCGGCAGCGCAGATAACGCCGCTCGCGACGGACGGAACCGCGCTGTTGCGCAGAACCGGGTAAACGCGGCTGGTCAGCACGAGTCCCGGTCCCGCAGCGATGACGGCGGCATCCGCCCATCGCGCGATCGGCCGGACGAGAAACAGCATCCGAACCAGCAAACACCAGACGATCCAGACGAGCGGAAGGAAAAAGAGCGCCGTCGTCAGGCGCAACCCCACCGGCCGGTGAACGAGCAGCGCGTCAATCACTCCCGCGAGCAGCCCGGCGGCGAGTGCACCCTGGAACCGTCGCATCGGCTGATGATAGGCGTGATGCGACTGAGTTCCTGGGGGTCTACCTTCAGGCGTGATGCGACTGAATTCCTGGGGGTCATACCTTCGGTCTTCGGTTCTTTCTCCGAATCGAAGATGTGACCGTTCCGTGCTGCGCGATGTGATGGCGGCGGGCCGGTAGTTGCGGCACAGAGGGATGGAATTGCTATTCCTCGATTTGTCCATGCCGATGCCCTGTACGTGCTTCATTAGTTATCCGCACGTCGATTCGGAGTTTTTCGTCGATTTCGTCGAAGAGCTTCGAATGCTCGCCAATTCCGCCAGGCGTTCCTGCGAGTAGCCGCGCTCATTCCGTAGGTCGCGGACTCTCTTCCCGAGGGGGCGGAGCATGGCGGCGTCAGAGGCCATGAGGACTCCGCCTAGTGTCCTGAAAGTGGATTAGGACACTACCGGGACGGCAGATTCGTAGGAACTCGTTCCGAGCCCGGATATATCCGCAGTTCAACTGCGCACGTCGCATATAGAAGCCTTCGCCGCGCTCAAGGCGACATCTGTTGTGGCTTCTTCGCGTCTACGTAGCTCGTTACTGCGGCGTACAAGGAACCGCGCCGGAACTGTCCGAATCGGCGCGAAGCGGACACCACAACCGCGACTGGGTGAAGTTCACAAGGTTCAGAGGCGCCTGCACCTTGTGGTAGCCCTTCCTCGTGATCTTGTAGACGTAGCGACCCCGGAAAATGTCGGCCAAGGTCACGTTCGTTCCGACAGATGTACAGTCCGTAGGAACGAACTCGCGACAGAGTTCGAACGTCGCGCCCTTGGGCGCGGTGATGACAGTGATCGTGATACGGGAGGCGCTGGTCTTCGCCTGATCGAGAATCGAGAGAACGTCGTTGATGTATCGCTGGACAGCCTCGGGTGCAACGAGACCGCCTTCCTGAATCGGCATCTGGTTCTGTTGGGTGCGCGAATCCACTCGGCTTTGTACATACGCCGCAACATCCATCAACTGGGGGTCTTCCTTCCATTCCAGGCCGTCGAGCCGTCGATGAAATTCCTCGCCGGTGCTTCTCACCCAGTTCTCTGCCACATTCGCGCGCACGCCTTGAATGACCCGCGGCGGAAAGCTGGTAACCGTGGCATCGATTGGCAGCATGCGTCCCTCAAGAACCTTCGCGCGGAACGGTGCCAACTGCGCCTGGAGCTGTGCTTCTTGCGCGTCGGCGATTGCGCGTGACACCGGTGGCACTTCGTCAGCCGCCCGAGCGTTCTCCGGTGTCTTCGTCACATCATTCGTCGCCTTCGCGCCGCTGGTAGCGGCGGCAACGGGCGCAGACTGTTGCATGCTCGCACACGCAGCGAGAACGAGCATGCTCGCTACGTTTAGGAGATTCTTCATGCTCGCTGCTGTCCCTCCGTGATGACTTGCTGTCCCTGCTGTTGGTGCTTTCGACGGGCAACCACGATCCCTACCATCAGGCCGAAGCAGGCCATGAACGCCAAGTACGTCGTTTCGACGCCGAGTTCCGCGTTCTCCAAGCAGTTGTCACCGAAGAACGACCGGATATATGTGGGGTTGAAGGTCAGCCGCTCGATGCATTCGGACTTTCCCACGCCAACACACGGTGTCTTCTGCGGCACGGATAGACAGACGAGAAAGGTCACCCGCGTTCCTGGCGTGGTCTCGATCGGGACGACGAGCTTCGTTCGGACCACGACAAGCCCGATGAAGGCGGCAACCGTGAACGCGAGCGCAAACGCGAACAGCTTATCCGTGTTCCCTTTGCGATCCGCGTAGTACTGCACCACCACCGCAACTACACCCATGAGCGCAGAGGAGAGCGGGATGAGCGTCGGCCGGAGTTCGTTCGGGATGATGTCGAGGAGCGGCGAGAACAGCGGGACGCCGACCTTCCCAAGCCACACCGCCAACCCGATGCCCACAGCGGCGCCGAAGCCAACTAGGTAATACACCCAGTCCTTGATGAGCTGCGTCGGCAGTTCTGGTTTGGTCACGTCCGGTGCGGCGGCTGACCCAGCAGCCGCGGCGGGTGGTTCGGTTGTCGTCATGGCGAGCGTGGACTCTCTCTTATGTAGGAGAGCCGCAGCCGCGCATTTCCCTACCCGCCCGCCTCTCGCCAGTTGCGTCCCCTTCGGCTGTCTCACGACGAATAGACAAACGGCAACGCCGGAAGAGGCAAAGGTTGCGCTGGTCTATCCGGCGAGTTCCTGGGGTCATACCTTCGGTCTTCGGTTCTTTCTCCGAATCGAAGGTGTGACCCGTTGCGTGCTGACGCACCATCCGCGCGCGACGCTCCCGATGAAGGGCGGCACGGAGTTCCGTTTCGTCACGGACGGGATCGAATTGGCCTTGCAGCAGGCGCGTGACGCCGCGCAAGGGAAGGACATCCCTCTCGGCGGAGGCGTGTCGACGATCCGCCAATACTTGCAGGCCGGGCTGATCGACGACCTGCACCTCGTCATCTCCCCCGTCCTCCTCGGCCGCGGCGAGGAGCTGCTCCACGGCATCGACCTGGTCCTGCGCAAGCGGTCGTGAGGACTCGCGAGACTTCAAGAACAAAAACGCGCGGCCGTGCGGACTACCGCTCCTGAAGCGCCTGCCGCCAGTTCAGCACGACATTGATCGAAGGCAGCCCCTGCTCGGTGCCGAGCCGGAAGAGGAAGTGTTGCTTGTCGGGCGTGATGCCGCTGATCACGGGGCGCGACACCGATCCGGTCAGACGCGGCGCTGCGTGATGTCCCGGAATCCGGAAGAGCGGCGCGGGAGTGCCGGGGTTGAGCGACGCGCCGCCGCCGATCGGGACGCGCATGATCGTGTCGCCCGAGGCGTAGAACAGCTCTTTCCCGTCCGGGCTCCACATCGGACTCTCGCCTCCCGCGTTCGAAATCTGCCACTGCTCCGGGCTGCGGGGATAGCGGCGGACGTAGACCTCGTTGCGCATCGATGCGTTCGACTGATAGGCCACCCATCGGCCGTCGGGAGAGAACGTCGGGCCGCTTTCGTCGAACGGCGTGGCCACGAAGGGCGTCATCACCGGTTTCTCGCCGAGGCTGAGCGTGTAGAGATCGCCGGCCGCTGACGGCGTTTGCACGAAGGTCAGAAGCGTCGCGCCGTCGGGCGAATAGTCGTTCGGGATCTGCCACGCCGAGGATAGCAAGACGGGAGTGCGCTCGGCGCCGTCGAACGACTTGGTGCAGACCTGGCCGACGGCGCCCATCTGAAGGAAGAAGGCGATCTGCTTGGAATCGCGGCTCCAGCACGGAAAGCCGTACTGGCCGGGATGGAACGTGAAGCGGGAGAAGCTGCTGTTGGAAACGTCGGCCAGCCAGATGTCGCCGCCGTCGGGCGCGCCGCGCACCACGGCGACGCGCTTTCCGTCGGGCGAGAGCGCGGCGTCGTCGTAGCTGCCGGCCTCGCCGATCTCGCCGTCCTCGTGCCCTTTGACGTCGACCCACACCAGGCGCGTGGCGCCTTCGGGCGCGGGAAGAAATGCGAGCGTGCCGTTCTCCGATGCGCTGACGATGCTGAGTTGCTTCGAGTTCATGTTGGCCACGTTGCCGAAGGGGAGCGGGACCGCCTCGCCGCTGACCGCGAGGGCGTCGGGATCGAAGCGCTGCGACATCAGCACCACGCCGCGCGAGAAGACAAGGCGGTCGGGCGGGACGAAGACGGCGTTGGAGACGTTGCTGACGATCTGCTTGCGCAGTTTGCCGTCGAGCGAGCCGGCCGTGAGGTTCTCCCCGGAAACGTAGAGAAAGCGCTTGCCATCCGGCAGAAACCACGGCCAGCGGTGCCGGACCTGTTTCCCGTCGAACGACGTGACGCGCTCGGGACGGCCGCCGCCGGCGGAGATGCGATACAGCTCGCTCGAGAGCGTCGGCGCGAAGACGATGACGCCGTCGCGATTCCACGTACCGCCGCGGCCGGAGGCGGCGTCGCAGAGCGCCACGGTCGTGCCGCCTTTGGCGTCGATGCGGTGCAGTTTTCCGCCGGCGAAGAAGCCGAGCTGGCTGCTGTCGGCCGACCAGAACGGATACGACGGGTCGTCGGTGCCGGGGAGCGCCGTGATTTTCGTCGTAGCCAGGTTGCGGATGTACAGCGACGCCTTTCCCTGAACGTTTTCGGCCACGAACGCGATCATCGTCCCGTCGGGGGAGATGGCGATTCCTTTCGTGTCGAACGGGAACAGCGCGAGATTCGGCGGCATCTCAATCGCGAACTGAACGAGATTCCCCGCGGGCGGCGTGCGCTTCATGGTGACGACGCCGATCGCGATGGCCGCGACGGCAACGGCAGCGGCGATCCACGCGACGCGTTCGCGCCAGGCGCGGCGGCGTGCGACCGGCGCCGGCACGCCGGCCGCGGAGCTTCCCTCGGCCACAAACCGCAGCTCGAGCATGACGTCGTGCGCGTTCTGCCATCGCTCGTCCGGATCCTTCGCCAGGCAGGCCTGCACCAGGCGGTCGAGCGCCGGCGGCGTCATCGGACGGAGTTGCGCGATGGGCGGCGGCTGCATGCTGAGGATGGAGGCGATCAAGCTCGCGCGGCTCTTCCCCTCGAAGGCGCGGCGGCCGGTGGCCATTTCATAGAGCACGGCGCCGAGCGCGAAGAGGTCCGTGCGCGCGTCGGCGTTCGCGCCTTCGAGCTGTTCCGGCGCCATGTACTGAAATGTGCCGACGATCGTTCCTTCCGAGGTGAGGCCTTTGGCGACGGTGGCATCGGTCTGGGAGTCGCCGCCGAGCGGGCTCTCTTTGGCCAGCCCGAAGTCGAGCAGTTTCGCTCCCGACTTCGTCAGCATGATGTTGGCCGGTTTGAGGTCGCGGTGGACGATGCCGCGCTGGTGTGCCTTGTCGAGCGCGTCGGCGATCTCGATGCCGGTGCGCAGGATCTGCTCGATCGGGATCGGACCGCGCGCGATGCGCTCGGCAAGGTTCTCCCCTTCGAGCAACTCCATGACCAGATAGTCGTCGCCGACGTCGTAGAGCGCACAGATATTCGGGTGATTCAGCGAGGAGATTGTCTTCGCCTCACGCTCGAAGCGCGCGCGCAGATCGGCCCGATGCGCGAGCTCCGCCGGAAGGACCTTGATGGCAACGCTGCGGTCAAGCCGCGTATCGCGCGCGCGGTAAACCTCACCCATCCCGCCCGCCCCGAGCGGCGCAACAATCTCGTAAGGACCGAGGCGCGTTCCTGGGGTGATTGGCACCGGCCGGTGAGAATACACCACACGAAAAAACGCGGCCTTTCGGCCGCGTTTGGGATGTCGATTTTGGTGGAGCTGAACGGGATCGAACCGATGACCTCCTGAGTGCGATTTCCGCTTCTGTCTCGGGACATAGGCGGATACCTCCTGAAGTCAGTAGTTTAGCACGATCCGGATGTGTCTGGACTTATCCGGAACATACATCGTTAGACGCGCACTAGACGCCGATAGATAGGGTAAGCCCCGTCTCCGCAGGATCTCGATGCGTGATGTGTTCAATCTAAGGACTCGTCGGTTTTTCTCCTCTCTCGGACGCTAGTCGCGCCGGTGTGCCAACCTCAACGTAACAACACCAGATCGGCGTCGAAGTGCTGACAGTTGAGCGTGTAGTTCGCCTGCGCGCTCCGGTAACCGGGATAGCTCGCGGTGAGCGTCGCCGTCGTCGGGCATGGGAGCATCGGCAGGAAGTACCGAGCGGCGCGATCCGTGGTCGTCGTGAACGTGCCGTAGGTGACGGTCGCTCCGGCGATGCGCGCGTTTGTATTCCCGTCGATGACATATCCCGCGAGGTTGGTGCCGAACTGGCGCAGCGGTGCGTAGACGACGGAACTCGTTCCGCACGCCGGCGGTTTGATGCGCTGGCGGCCGGTCTCGTGATTCGGCGCCGTGATCGCGAGCGTTGCCGACTGACAGGGCACGTCGTTGAACAGGTAAAGCCCCTGCGCGGTGGACGTACCGACGTAGCTTCCCCATGTGACCGTCGCGGCGGGAGGCGCGGTCGCGACGAAGAAGTTCGTTCCGGCCGGCGCCAACGCCGGCGTCTGATCGTCGTTGAAGCTCCCAGTGGCGCAGTTGAATCCGGTGGTCCTTTCGGTCGTCGTGTATCCCGGTTTGCTGATGCGCAGCGGCGCGATCTGGCAGGGATGCGGAAACCTGAAATACCCATTGCCATCGGTCACAGCGGAGAACTTGCTCCACGTGACCGTGGCGCCCGGGATGACCATCGCCTGATTCGTATTGCCGGCGTTTCTCGCAATCGCATCCCACGCCGTGCCCGCCACCTCGCGCGGCAGAAGGGACGCCTCTGCTACGTTGGTTCCGGAGCACGCGGCCCGCACATAGCGCATGCTCGTGTCGCTATAGCCGTCCGCATGAACAAGGAGGTTGTCGCCCGTGCAGGTGAGGAGAGTCATGCAGAAGCTGGCGTTGGCGTCCGTGGTCGCCGTCGATTGTCCGAAGTGCACCGTTGCGCTGGGAATCCCTTCGCCTGTCTTGTAGTCAGTGACGAGGCCGCACAGCGTGCGTCCCGTGGGTGCTGACGTTAACGTAAGGTTCTTGGTCGTCGTCGCAGCGCACGTCGGCGTGTACGTCTGCAATACGGGCTGATAGCGCCCGGCAGTCGTGCGCAGAAGATCCGCCTGACAGGGCACGCCCGCGAGCGTGTAGCGTCCGTCGCTGCCGGTGGTCACGCTGAGCGCCCCGAAGGATACGACGGCGCCGCTCAGCGGCGATCGGCTCCATGTGTCGGTCACGGTTCCGCTTAGGATCGTGGTCTTCGGTCTTTCGTACATTGCGTAAGCGAAGCGTCTATGCGCACTCGATAAGGTTCGACAGCAGCTCCTCGCCGTGTATATTAACGGACATCGATTCTGCCGCATCCATAAGTCGAATTAAGAAATCGCTGAGAACCTCAACGACTGCATGAGTTCATACCTAACACCGCATTGTTCGGAGATTTCATGAGCGCGCTAACACCATGTGCTTGGACGTTCCTTGCTGGCCAGCTCGTGCCTGCGGAGCGGGCCTTTATTTCGGCCGATAATCACGCATTCAACTTTGGGACGGGCGCATTCGAGTCGTTTCGCGTATATGCTACCCCGCGCGGCCCCGCAATCCTCGGCCTGCGCCGTCACCTGGATCGGCTCCGCGGGTCCCTCCATTATTTCGCGGTCAGCGACGTGGACAGCGCGCAAGTCACGAATGCGCTCTGGAGCACGATCGATCAAAACGGCATCGAGAATGGTTATCTGCGATTGCTGGTGTTTCCAGCGGGCAGTTGCGCGCAGTTCGACCCCTCGAACTACCGATGGGAAACGCTTATCGTCGGGTTCCATACTGCCAGTGCTGGACCTGGCGAGCCTCTGCGCCTCGGCGTAGCCCAGGTGCGGCGACCGCCGGTCGGGTCTACGTTGCCGCGGGCGAAGATGGCCGGTTTCTATGCAGCCGACGTTGCCTCACATGCCGCCGTGCGTCGTGAAGGATTCGATGACGCACTAGTTCTCCACCACGATGGCACCGTGTGCGAGGTAACCGGCGCCAACGTGTTCCTGGTCAAGGACGGCGAGCTGCTCACGCCCGTGCTACCCGGGACGATCGCCGGAGTGACGCGCCGGCTGATCATCGACCTGGCCGCATCGCTGGATATCTTGGTCCGTGAAGCGCCGCTGCCCCTCGCTGACTTCGCCATGGCGGACGAGGTCTTCATCACTGGCACGTTTCACGAGCTCCGCTCGATCATCGCGATCGGCGACGGGACAATCGGCTCTGGAGTTCCCGGCATCATCACTCGCCGTCTCCAGGAGCGATTCATCGAGGTCACTCGCGGAGTAGTTGGATCGCTTAGTACTGAATGGCTCACTCACAGACCGGTGTCGGCATGAGGCCGCTCGCTCCTAGTTCGCCGGGTCCCCAAAGTACCGCACCACCTCCCGGGTCAGCAGAATTCCCTTCTTGCTGAGGTGAAAATTCGCCGCATCCACCACGAGCAGGCCCTGATCGACGAGAATCCTGATGCTGTCTGCGAACCGGCTCTCGATCGTCTCGCCGAAACAGTCCTGATATCCGTCCTTCAAAACACCGTTGTCATCAGCAGGCTTGTTGACACCGCTGAGCTTGAGTCCGAATTGAATGAAACGATCCCTTTCCTGCTGAGGTGACATTCTTGCCCCTTTCAAGCGGCTCAACTCACCACGGTCGAGGGCGGCTCGGTACGCATTCAGGTTGGATTTGTTGTAATAGAACCAATTCTTTATGATCGAATGCGCCAAGGGACCGATGCCTAACACGTTATGGCAGCGGTTGCGCTCGCGCTTGGCCTTGCAAGCGCCCTTGTAGCTGCGGATGAACTGATTGGGCGAATACTGAATGTACTCGGCGCCGAGCAGCGCGTTGAGCGCGAGCAAGTGCGCGAAAATCCGCTCCTCCTCACCAGGAAACTCCTTGTGTTTCTCCAGCCTGTCAGCGGGATCGGGCCTGGTCGCATAGATCGTCACTGATTCCGGTAAGAGGGCGAGTACCCTCCTTACGTCGTGCAGCCATGAGCCAAAGGTGCGCCCGGGCATGCCGTACATCAGATCGACATTGATGTTGTCGAAGCCGGTCTCCAGCGTGACCTGGTAACTCTGCTCGCTCTGGCAGGCGTCATGGTTCCGGTTGAGAAGACCCAGGGTGGCATCGTCGAACGACTGAATCCCGAGACTGACTCGATTCACGCCGCTCGCGCGCCAAGCTGCTGCCTTTTCGCGCGTGACGTCCTCTGGCGACGCCTCGATCGTTACTTCGTCATCCTTTTCGAGAGTAACGAACTGCCCGATCCTGGCCACCAGATTCTCCCACTGCGCCACGGCTAGCAGCGATGGTGTGCCCCCTCCGTAGTGCAGGGCTTCAGTTGAGATCATTTCGATGTTCAATTTGTTCATCACCATCGACAATTCTTTCTCCAGGTATGCCGGAAAGGCAGCAATCGCGTTGTCGGCGACGTCGATTTCCTTGTAGTAGTGACAATGGGCGCATCGCTTGACGCAGAACGGTAGATGCAGGTACAGCGTGCCGAGCCGCGGCGGGACGGGTTTGACGTCTTCGACCACTTCGTCGTAGTGGGTGTCCCTGAGTTTCTCGGTTTCGACGGCGTGCAGATAGGGCTTGCCTTGCCGCTGATCGCTCTGCCCGACCAGCCTTTGCCACGCCCCGTCGATGTCCATCTCGCTCGCTGCGACGAGGGCCTCCTGCACCAGGGGATCGGCCGCGATGCCCCGCGGCAACCGTTCGGCAAAGTCACGTACACTAGCGCCCATCGATTACCTCCAATCGTTTCTCCAAAGCATGTAGGTTTGCGAACAGATCCAGGAGTCGATCCGGGAGCTCAACGAGGTGGAGGCGATTCGTCCCCTTGACGCGCTCGTACTCGGCCAGATACTGGAACAGCGGCCAGCCACCGATGAAAACATCCCGGCTCTGATCCTGAATCTCACTCAGGAAATGCTTAACCATTTCCTTTACTGCTTCAGTTTCATTGCAGTACTTCGTCCCGCTGCTCGACGACCGATCCGCGCCATAGGTAAGTTGCGTCAGGTCCATCGGGCCGATCAGGAAGAAGTCGAAGATCTCCGCGAATCGCCGCGCTAGCATGACGTTGCTCGGCACCTCGACCATCATTCCGATTGAAATGCCCGCCACTCCATGTTCGATCAGCATGCGCTTGATCGTGGCGCCGTCCTCGGGCGTCCTGCAAAACGGCACAAGAATCCGCACGTTGTTAAAACCGTGGTCATCGATGACGCGCCGAAACGCCTCGCAGTCCATGGCGAACACGGAGCGATAACGGTCGTCGATGAGTCGACTGGTGCCTCGCAAGCCCAGCATGGGATTTGTGTCGGCAACGGGCTCATACGCCTCGCTCCCCAACAAGGTCAGGTAATCGGCGCCAATGAAGTCGGGGACTCGTACGTTGACGATCTTGTCGGGACAACGACTGGCGAAACCGCAGATCCCTTCGGAGAGCTTGGAAACGTAGTAGTCGCGCGCGCTCGCGTACCCTCGCGTCCGCGCCGCGATCGTCCTGCGCAGCTCGCCGGGCGGCAGCGATCCGCTATCATAATCGATCAGGGCCATCGGGTGAATGCCGATGTCACCGTAGACGACGAACTCCAGCCGAACTAGACCGATGCCGTCGAGCGGTAGCGTCAGAACTTGATCTATGTTTGATAGGGTGCTCGTCACGACGCAGACCTTGTGCCGCGTGGCGTTGACGGCCGCTCCGTCGATCCGTTCCTCGCGCAACGGAAGCGCGCTCGCCCACACAGAGCCTTGGTCTCCCGAGCACACCAAAGTGACGACGTCACCGTCGGCGAGAAGCTCACACGCACCCTCGGCGCCGAAAAGGCTCGGAATTGCGTGCTCCCGAAGAATGATCGAGCTGTGACTGGTATAGCCGCCGCTTTCGACGACGATCCCCCTAACCGTTTTGAGATAGGGGAGCCAATTCAAATCGACATACTTAGCCACCAGGATGTCGTCCTTCGTCAGCGTGGGGAGCGATCCAGAGGCCAGTCGCACGGTTCCCCAGACGGCCTTGTCCGTGATGGGTATCCCACGCACCAGAGGCCGCTGATCTTGGTTAGCCCCATCGATTGTGTACCTGACAAGGTGGCGCCTCGGAAGAGCCAGCGGTCTCATCTGTAGTAAAACCAGGCGGCCGTCCATCGACTTCACCCACTCCAAGTCCAATGGATGTCCTTCCCACTCCTCGAGATCGCTCGCATATCGGGCCAAGGTACGCACGTCGTCGTCCCTGAGGCAAAACGCGTCTCGCTTGTCAGCTGGCGTTTCAACCACATTCAATCCGACCTGACCGGATGCCAAAGCTATGCTGTCGACCTGACCCAACGTCCTACGAATGGCTTTCCCGCTGCGTTTGAAGACGGTCCAAGCGTTCGGAATTGTGCGGCCCGAGACCACGCCTTCACCGAATCCCCAGACACCTTCGATTTGATGGACCCCAGCGAAGCCCGAGGTGACGTCGGCGGTGAACAGAGTGCCCGCAGCCTGAGCATCGATTAGCTCCTGTATCAGAACGCCCATCTGGAGCTTGTCCGCACTGATGCCCTGCGCTGCCGCGTAGCTAAGAACTCGTGACGAGTAAAGGCTCGCGTAGCAATCGATGATGTTACGCAGCAGCGAGTCGTGCGATACATTGATGAAGCTGCTGTACAGGCCGGCAAAGCTCGCGCCGGTCAGATCCTCGTGGTTGCAAGAGCTGCGAACTGCCCAACGCCAGTCCTTCACTGCCTTACCAGCTAGGTCCGCCAGGGCGCCCCAAATATGGTCGGCGACGTCGTTGGGGAACTGTCCTTTCCGTATCCTTCGCTGAATGTCGTTCGCGCACCGTTCGATTTGTCCGACGTCGGTGCCATCGACCGCGTTCAATCCCCCGATTGCCTTCTGAATCGCGTTGTGTCTAATGAAGCTACAGAAGGCTTCTGTCGTGAGAGTGAATCCTTTGGGTACTGGGATACCTCGCCGGAGCAACGCCGCGACGCCGAAACTCTTCATCCCGACCAAGTCCTGGTCGCCTTCCTCGATCTCCTGGCAGGTTATGACGTATCGATGCATGGACTCATCCCTCAGCCATCTGCTCCGGCCCAGTGCTCTCCTCGCCGCCCGTCTCGACAAAATCCAGATCGCGCGCGAACGTCTCGCGTAAGCGACTGTGGGCCAGAAATGCCAACAGCAGGCACACACTACCGACGATTCCCGCGCTCTTGACCACTCCCAGTTGACGCCGAACGCTCTCGAAGACGAACGTCATCGGAACTGTCATACCCCTAACGAAATTGGGCACCGTGGTCACCACAGTGGCCCTGATATTCGTGCCGAATTGCTCGGCGGCGACCGTCATCAGAACTGCCCAATACCCCGTCGACACCCCAATGACGCCGTACACGAGATAGACAACATGCGGCATCCAATGCATAGCCACAAACAACGACGCGCACGAAATGGCACAGAGTTGCATGAACACGGCGATGGCGGACCTCCGGCGCCTCAGGATTTGGCTCAATACTCCGCTGGCGCTCGCGCCGATCACATTGCCAATGGAATACCCTGAGACGGCGCGACCGACATTGATCGGCGTGCTGACGCCAAGCGCCTTTCCCAGTTCGGGGGCAAATGTGACCAAAATTCCCAGAACAAACCAAATCGGAAGACCTGCCAGAATGCACTCGACATAGCGCAAAAGCGTCCTCGGCGTGGCAATGATCAGCCGCAGGTCACCCTTGGGTATCGGCTTGTGTTCGATTGCCGCGAAAAGCCGTGATTCATGCGTGCCCAGCCGCAGGCCCAGCAGCAACAGTCCCATCACCCCGCCGAGAATATAGGCAGTTCGCCAGGACACGGCTTCGGCTACAACGGCCGCCGCGATGCCACCCGATACGCCGACCGCCGTTACGATCGTCGTTGCATACCCTCGTCGCGCAGAAGGCACGAGCTCGCTCACAATCGTGATGCCTCCGCCCAGCTCGCCGGCCAGGCCAATACCAGCAATCAGCCGCAACCAACCATAAAGTCCCACTGACTCCACGAAGCCATTAGCAAAGTTCGCCACGGAGTACAGCAAGATCGATCCGAACAAAACCACCAGCCTTCCCCGTTTGTCGCCGAGCATGCCCCACATGACGCCGCCCGCAAGCATTCCGATCATCTGCAGATTCAATAGGAAGACGCCAGTAGGGAGAAGGCTATCGCGACCTACAGCCAGAGATTCAAGGCTTCGGGTTCGGACGACGCTAAAAAGAATGATGGCGTAGACGTTGACGAAATAGCCCAGGGCTGCGACGGCGGTCACGACTCGAGCTTGGCGGTCCGCCAGCGCGGAACCTCCGGACTGATTATCCAGCCTGCTCAAGGGCATCCGCATTTCGTCTCCTACACCTGCGATGGACTCCCCATCAATTTCATAAGCTGTCCGATTACGATCGGGATGCTGTCGTTCTCCACGGCGCTCAGGCTTGGGTAAACATCAAGACCGTAAGGTGGTACGATCGAATCGAGGTAAATTGGAACGATTCGATGACGACCCGCCGAGTCGCCGGCGAGCGCGATTCCGCGTCGAATCTCCTCCACCTGATGCTGCGCCTGGCTTGTGTAACGCGACAGCAGCGCTATGGTCATCCGGCTCCTGGCTTGCGCGTCGCGGATCTCATCCGGCCAGCGGCCACCGGCCATCAGACGCTGATTGTCGAGGAACATCCGGTGCGTCGGTGAGAGCCCGTCGAACAAAGCCTCAGCAGCGCGCCGATCAGGACTGGCATACGAGATGAACGCATCGTACGAGCGTTCGACGCTGCTGGTACGGCTGGGCGTGGTCTGTTGAAGCCATCGTTTCAGATCGTTGTAGACGAGCTGCAGCCGCTGATAACGGTCGTCAGGCCGGAATCTCAGGCAGCCTTGGATGATTCGAGACAGCTCTTCGTCAATAGCGGTGTTAAGCGCATCGGGCCGCAGGTACAAGTCATGCGCATCAGGCTCGAGCTTCTTGCGGAAAATCATCGCCAGACCGCCGCTGAACATATCCATTCCGGTTACGATTTTGTATAGTGTGGAGCCGACTGAATAAATATCGACGGCTTCGGAGTCCTTGGGATATCTCGCTTGGGAATCGATCAGCTCCGGCGCACCGTAGAGCGGCGTTCCGAGAATGGTCTCGCTCGTCGTCAAGCTGCTCGCGCCGTCGTACGCGATTTGCGTTACCAAACCCGTATCGATCAGAGTCCAGGCCTGATGGTGATCCAGCGACTCAGTGACTATGATGTTTTGAGGCTTCAAGTCTCGAAAAACGAGACCTTGATGGTTGAGCTGGATGATTGCGTCGAGCACACGCAGAAAGTTGGTGACCAACTCCTGGAGCTCAACCTGGCCCGGGGTTTCGCCGGTTCGCCGAGCGATGAGATCGCTGAGAGGTTCACCGGGAACCCATTGCAGAACCGCAATCCAGTACTCTCGATATTCGAGAACCCGCCGCAATCCATCAGGCGGGTTGTCCTTCGTGAGCCGATAGCCGCGGAACCACCGTTCCAGCTCTGCCTGATCACGATCATCGGACAGTTTGCGTGGGTGGTAGTACTTGACGATGACCGGATCGCCTTCGTCGAGGCCCAGAAGAGGCATCGGCTTGAGGAGCTTGGCCTTGTAGATGCGGGCCTCTGAGCCGTCGCCGATCTGTTTGCGCAGACTATAGGTGCCGTCGAAGACGTCGCCTTCAGATGGATATCTGCCATGAACGACCGGTCGGGCCAGCGCAGGATTAAGGTGAATCCGGTCCAGCACGGATGCAATGATCCCGCGGCTCGCTTCGTCGGCAGTGGCGAGCGCATCCTGCAACGCGGGCATGGCATCCGGACCGATTCGTTCTAGCGCGTCCGCGGCTGAACTCCGGACATCCTCGTAGGAGTCTCGGAGCGTTGCAACCAGCGCCGCAGAGGAGCTTATCGCTGCCTGACCCAATCTGCCCAGACCGTCGGCGGCGAGTTGCCTGACATCCACATCATCGTCCTCGAGAGCCTTGGTCAGAACGGGGACGGCCTGGGGCCCGACCTTGGCCAATGCCTGTACTGCAGACCGGCGTACGTTAACTACTCCATCATCAAGTGCGATCGTCAATCCTGATATGGGACTCTCGCTTCCTCTGCCGATCTTTCCCAGCGCTTCGGCCAACGATTGGCGTATTTGAGGATTGTCGTCCCTGAGCGCGGCGGTCAGGAGCGGAATCGCTTCTCGTGCGTTAGGGCCGATTTTCCCCAAAGCCTCTGCGGACAGTCGGCGTACATTGGGGTGCGCATCCGACAGAGCCGCTATCAGAGGCGGTACCGCGTACAGGCCGAGATACTCCAACCTCTTCACCGCTTCACGGCGAACATAGGAGTCTTCACTCTTCAGTTGTCGGATGAACTCAAGTGCCTCTTCCTGAGGGGCACGCCGCTGGGAAGCGGGCATGTTCGGCGGCGGTTGCCGCAAACCGGCAGGACTGGCGACTCGATCGGCTTGCCTGACCAGGTCAGTAGTCTCTTTCGCGATCTCCGCAAAATTCGTCTCGATTTCGTATTCGTTCCCGGCGATTACCGGTTTGCCGTCCTTGGGGCGAACCTGCTTGGAAGCCAGCCAGCCGACGTCCTGCCACCGGCAAGGGCGAATGATCACTGGAAAAACGACGACGCCGCCGGTCTTCGCGCGGTCCAACAATAGAGGAACCTCAGTGCCGCGAATGAAACTCGATGCGAGGTAGTCTGCCGACACGAGAAGAAGTGCGACACGCGCAGACTCGATCGTCTCAATTATTTGCTGCTTCCAGTCCTCGCCCGCGCCGATCTGGCGATCATCCCAAACATCGATGAGACCCTCGCCCTGCAGGACTGCGAGGTGCGTGACGAGCCTGTCTTTCCAGGCTTCGTCCTTGTGGCTGTAACTGATGAAAACTGTACGTTTGGGCACAGCTACCCTCGAACACGCAAAAGGATGAAACGCCATACCTCTTGCGTCGCTAAGTTGTGTACGTCAACTCTTGTTGGAATGCTGAATTCCATGATACCGCCTTCCGGCGGTCAGGAAACAAGCAACGTCTTTACTGCGCCCGAGGGGATGAGGCCACCGCCGCTGATCATCCCGTTCGACCAAACGCAACGTGAGCCAGATTCGCTAACCGCGCCGTCTTGCAGGCGGCGCAGTCTTTGTCAGATGTGGCCGCGATTCAGAGCCTCTCGCACGCGATCGAGAACACGGGCGTCCGGCCGCGCGTACAAGTGCCGTCGTCGCTGGGTTGGCGTGCCCCATCACCTTGCCTATGAAAGGCAGAGGCAGTTCCGCGTTCGCAAGATCGCTCCCAACGGTGTGCCTCAGATCGTGAAACTGCACACGCTTAGTGATTCCCGCAATACGCTTCGCGATCGCAAAGTAGCGACCAAGCGACGAATCGCTATACGGCCGGCCGGCAACGGTGACGAACACAGAGTCATCCGGCCCGACCTCACGATCTGAGATAGCGCGTTCGATTGCCGCGCGGCAGGCGGAGGACATCGGGATCACGACCTCTCTTCCAGTTTTTTCTTGCTCGAGCCGAATCCAGTCGTCATTGAAAGAGATGTTACAAAGTCGGAGGCCAGTGATATCGCCCTCGCGCAGTCCCGAGTCAAGGTCCACGATGAAGAGGTCTTTCGATCGCTGGAACCGCAAGAAATACGCGTGTGCGCCATCGCTCCCCGCGCGGAGACCAGCACCATACGCGCGCCGCCCACCGAATCGTCCGTCGCGGACCTCGATCGCTTTCGGTCGAGGCATTGTCTCTGCGAGAAAGCGTCGGAAGCCCACTTCATCGTCGAACGCGGCGAGGAACCGCGCGCGTTCTTCGGCGGAGAGTTCGTTGCACGGCTTGTTCGCCTTGTACTTCTTCAACTTCTTCTTAAGCGGCAAGTCCTCGATCGCATCGAGCTCGACGGCATAGCCGAGGAGTAGAGCGACGATATTCATATAGTTGTTGACCGTTGCTCCCGCGTAGCCTTGCGCCTTGAGCCGGGCTCCGAAGGCGTTCACGACGCCGGAACTCATGTCGGACAGGCGCATCGCGCCGAATGTGGGCATCAAATGGCGGTCGATCGCGTACTTGTAGTCGCGCAGCGTCTTTGGCGAGACGTTTGCCGCGATAAGCGGAAGATAGCCAGCGATGAACTCGCGAAACGTCGAAGCCTCGGGCGAGGGACGGCCGTTTCCCGCTTTGACGCGGGCACGGAACTCCGACCAGAGTTGCACCGCTTCGTCGTAGCTCTTGGCTTCGACGGTCGCGCGTTTGCGTTCGCGGCCGGCCGTGCCTGGCACGTACATGGAGAAGCGAGCGACGCCGGTCAGCGGGTCGTATTCAAAGCCGACCAGCCGCGAAGGCGATCTGCGACGACGGTTCATCCGCGGTTGCCGAGCGGGATCATCCGACGTAGCCGTTGCATCTTCCGCAGGTCGAGCATGCGGCGAACTTCCTCGCGGTCGTAGAGGATCAGACGATCCGAAAGGTAGGCTTTCGCCGTTGGGAACTTTCCCTCGCGCTCCCACTTCGCGATGGTCTGCGTCTGGATGCCGAGACTCTCGGCGATCTCGACGCGCGAGATGAGATTCTTCAGGTCCATGCGTCACTCCAGACGCAAGGATCGGGTCTGCGCGAGCGCCATTTTCCGAATGGGTCGAAACGATGTGCGGCAGCGCGTCGTGTTGCGTACGGCTTCGCACGCGAGGCGAAGTAGACGCGCCATTAGACACTTGCCCCTCGGAGGCCGGAAACGCGTGGAAGGGTGTTGCGGCTAAGTTGTTCTGACGGAAATCGTTAGGAATGGTGGAGCTGAACGGGATCGAACCGATGACCTCCTGAGTGCGATTCAGGCGCTCTCCCAACTGAGCTACAGCCCCACGATGTTGGAAAGTATCGCTGCTAACGGCAGCGTCCCGGAGGAGAATTCCGAGGGCGCGGATTATAGGGGCGGGTGGGGTGGAGGGCAAGCGCGCGGCTATACTTCCGGCATGCGAAAACTTCTGGCCGTACTTCTCCTCGGCATCGCTGTGTCCGCGTTCGCGCAGACGTTTCCCACGATCACGCAGCTTCCGACTGGGGCGGCTCCGCTGCAAAACAGCTCGTCGACGAACTTCACGTTCGTCGTGGCGGGGGACAACCGGCCGGCGAAGGATGGCGATCCGCTCACGCAGCCGCTGCTCGACATCGTGAAGCAGCTCGCGGCCAATCCGCCGGCGTTCGTCGTCTGGGGCGGAGACACCGTCTTCGGCAAGCAGGACGTCGGCATCGATGCGCAGTACGCGCAGTTTCTCGCGGCGCTGAAGCCGGTTCCGGTGCCGGTGTTCAACGCGCCGGGCAATCACGAGATGGTGGTGCAGACGATGATCGCGTGCGGGACAAAGTCCGATCCGTACAACGGCGAACTGCCCGATTTCAGCGGCTCGATGGCGGCCAGTTATCAGAAATCGATGGCGCCGCTGTACGGCATGTTCCGCTACGGCAACGCGGCTTTCCTCATCATCAATACGGATGATGTTCTCGATGTGACGTTGACGAATGCCTGCGATTACAACGGCTACGTCGGGAAGACGCAGCTTGCGGCGCTGAAGGCGACGCTCGATCAGCTGGCGACCGATGGCACGACGCACGTCTTCTGTTTCATGCATCGTCCGATCAAAGACAAGGGCGGCTCGCAGATCGGTGGGAAGAAGGACGATACGTCGTCGTACAACCAGCAGGTCCAGGCGTTCCGGAAGCTGCTCGATGGCGGCAAGTACGCGAACATGACCTTCGTCTTCGCGTCGCACGATCATCTGCTGTACGTCGATCCGGCGCCTGCGAATCCGAACGGTCCCTTCACAGCCAGCGTTCCGAACAAGGGGAAGCCGACCTTCATCGTGACTGGCGGCGCCGGCGCGCCGCTCAGCGGATGCAAGAAGGGTGGAACGGGGAAGCCGGGCGCGTACTACCACTACACGACGGTGACGGTGAACGGGCCGAACGTGACGGTGAATGTGGTGCCGCTGTACGGGACTGTACCCTGCGGATCGTAGATCTTCGCGCTTCGCGCGCGTTGCCGGTTGATTGCGCTTCGCGCGTTGCCATCGCGAGCCGGACGTCAGCGGTTTGCAGCTGGGGGTTCCTCGCCGCGCTCTGCCCCATCCGGGGCGTCGCCGGCTCGGAATGACAGGAACGCATGACGCGCAGCTAACCGAAAACCGACAAGGCGCGCGAAACGCGAAGCACTTGGCCTTTAATGTGCTTTTGTCCCGCTCGTTATGCGATGGACACCTGGCGGTAGCAGCAGCGACATTGAGGACCGGCGCGGATCGAGTGGCGGATTTGGCGGATTCGGTGGCGGAGCGCCCATCGGTTGCGGCGGGGCGATCATCCTCCTCGTCCTCAGCCTTCTCTTCCACAAAAACTTCTTCGCCCTCCTCGGCAGCGGCGACAACGGAACGCAGGTCTCGGCTCCGGCTGATTCGCGTCCCGTGCAGCAGACGCCCGAGGAAGCGAAGGAAGTGGAGTTCGTGAAGTTGGTGCTCAACGATGCGCAGGCGACGTGGGAGACGATCCTTTCGCAGCAGGGCAATGCCACGTATCGGCACGCGAAGCTCGTCCTCTTCCGCGATTCCACGCAGTCGTCGTGCGGCTATGCGCAGGCTGCGTCGGGGCCGTTCTATTGCCCCGAGGATGAGAAGGTCTACATCGATCTGGCGTTTTACGATGAGCTGCGCCAGCGCTTCGGCGCTTCGGGGGATTTCGCACAGGCGTACGTGCTCGCGCACGAGATCGGCCATCACGTGCAGAAGGTCCTCGGCATCGAAGAGAAGGTCCATCAGGCGATGGAAAACGATCCGCAGCGCGCGAAGCAGTACTCGGTCCGGCTGGAGTTGCAGGCGGATTGTTTCGCCGGCATCTGGGCGCATTCGACGCAGCAACGCAACGTGCTCGAAGCGGGCGACGTGGAGGAAGGACTCCGGGCGGCGGCCGCGGTCGGCGATGACCGTTTGCAGCGCATGGCGGGCAAACGCGTGAATCCCGATTCGTTCACGCATGGCTCGTCGGAGCAGCGGACGGAATGGTTCAAACGCGGATTTGATGCCGGCCGGATCTCCGATTGCGATACGTTCGCGTCGGGAGCGGTGCGATGACCGAATTCAAAGTGCGGCAGAACGAAAAAGACGAACGGTTCGAGAGCGACGTCGACGGCGGCGTTGCGTACGTCGAATACATCATCGACGGCGACGAGATCACCTTCACGCATACCGAGGTGCCGAAAGCGTCAGAAGGAAAAGGCGTCGCGGGGAAGCTGGTGGCGGGCGCGCTGGAGTACGCGCGCGGCGCGAGCCTGCGCGTGATCCCGCAATGCCCGTACGTCGCCGCGTACATGAAGCGGCATCGCGAGTACGACGACATCCTGCATCCGGAGTTTCGCGAGGATTGAGTTTTGGGAGTCGGGAGTCGGGAGTCGAAGAGAGGCGGGGTTCGTTCTTTCTCCGTCACCCGTCACCCGACACCCGACACCCGACACCCGCCTTCAGAACCGTCTCGCGACTCCAAGCACCAACCCCGCATCCGCGCTGTTCTGGTACGTGATCAGGTTCTCGACGATGCCGGCGTATGCGGTGAGGTTGCTTCCGATCGCGTGCTGCAGCCCGACGGTCATCTGATACGAGCGGCGCGTGAGCTCGGGCGCCCCGATGCCGCGGAAGGGACTCTGCGAAATGGTGAGCTGCGCCGTGGCCGAGGTGCGCGAGGCGAGGAGACGCGAGACGCCGATCGAATTCGTGATCACCAGTTGCGACTGCAAATCGAGCGGATTGTTGTGGCCGAGGAAGAGGATGCCGGCGGAGGCGTGGAGGCGCATGGCGCCGTAGTCGCGGGTGGCGAGAAGTTGCAGTCCGCCGTCGATCGTTCCGGAGCCGTCGAGCGTTTGCGCTTTTCCGGTCGGCAACTCGATCGCCGCCTGCGCGGAGATTGCGAGGTTGGGATCTTCGAACGCGGGCAGTTCGTATTTCGCGGAGACGGCGACGTCGCCGAGGTAGTAGCCGGCGGGGCGATCGCGAAGGTAGGTGTTGTGATCCGTGCGAACGAAGACGGTCTCGTGATTGCGCTGCACGGCGACGCGTTGGTTGTCGCCGAGGTTGAGCGTGGAGTGGAAACGTTCGATGAAACCGTCGGAGGAACCGCCGCCGATGTTGGCGAACGGCACGGAGACGGCGACCTCGAGATTCCTGCCGAAACCGCGATGTACGGTGAACGTGGTGCGGTGCGTTTCGCCATCGACGAGAAAAAGCGTGGTTCCCGGATCCATGCGGATGGCGCCGAGGGTCTGATCGCCGCTGCGCCGGTCGGTGTCGCCGTCGAGGTTGTGGCTGATCCAGCGCGATTTCGCGAAGGTGTTGGAGTCGGCGGTGTGGATGTCGAAGAGCCAGGCGCTCTCATCGAGCACGCGCGCGCCTTCCGGCTCGAAGAAGAAGAATCCGTTGTTGAGGAGGTACTGATCGCGGACGGGGAGAGGACCGAGGAGCGCGTCGTGCTCCTGCGCCAGCGCAGGAAGCGCGATCAACAGCGCCGCAACGAAGCACCCGATCATTCGCATCGCTGAAGCTAAAACGATGGTGCCGGAGAGGCGGATTTGTCCAGTGGTTTGTTTGTGGGAAGCGCGAGACTGCGGGCGGGACGCCCGCGCTCCCAGGTACACTTTCCTCGATGCTCCCCGTCAGCCGAGGATTCATTGCCGCGCTTGGCGGCATCGGAATGACGCTGCTGGCGTGGTTCGGATCGTGGGCGTGGCCCGGTTGGCCTGCCAGCATCGCCATCGACCTCCTCGGCAAGTGGGGCGATTTCGCGGAACTTCCACGGCTGCAGAAATCGGCAATCGTCGTGCTCCTCATCATGATCAATGTGGGGACGTGGGCTGCGGCCTTTCGTGCGGCGATGCTGATCGTGCGCAAATCCAGTTCCGCCGCTCCGTCGTAGCTCGGGCAAAGGAGAGACATCATGGCGACTGTGATGCTGATGCATTGGCCCGAGGTGACGAAGGAGCAGTACGAGCAGGTGCGGCAGACGGTGAACTGGGAAGGCAACGCCCCCGATGGCGCAAAGTTTCACACGGCCTGGCTGGGCGCGGACGGATTTCATGTGCTCGACCTGTGGGAGTCAAAGGAGAAGTTCGAAGCATTCGTGCAGAACCGGCTGTCGGCGGGCGTTGCGGCGGCGGGCGTCCAGGGACAGCCGAAGGTGGAGTTCGCGGATAGCTTGTCGGTCTTCGCGCCGGGCGTTTAACAGAACGTAGTGCGGGCGTCTCGCCTGCAACCGTCGGGCATCCTGCCCGACGGGGTTTTCTCGCGAATGTTCAGAAACCCCGCCGGGCGAGGACGCCCGTCGGATGCAGGCGGGACGCCTGCACTACGCCAAAGCCGCGGGCAGGCGGATTTCGAAGGTCGCACCGCCCGCCTCGTTGTTCGATGGCGTGATCGAGCCGCCGTAGCCGTCGACGATGGCGCTGACGATGGAGAGGCCGAGGCCGGTGTGCGAGGCGCGGGGGCGCGACGCGTCGGAGCGGTGGGTGAAGAAGCGGTCGAAGACGCGGGGGAGGTCGGACTCGGCGATTCCGCAGCCCTGGTCGGTGATCGTGGTCACGATCATCGACCCGTCGCGAAGGAGTTTGATCGTGACGGTGCCGCCGGGCGGGGAGAAGCTGATCGCGTTTTCGAGCACGTTGACGAAGACCTGGATGAGACGGTCTTCGGAGGCGTTTACTTCGCACGGGTCGGTGGGGATGTCGAGAACGATCGAGACGTTTGCGTGTTCGCGAAGCCGGAAGCCTTCGACGATCCTTTCCAGCAGCGCGCGCACATCCACTTTCGTCCGCACCTCGGTGGTCAGCTGTGCGTCGATGAGCGTGATCTCTCGGACGCCGGCCAGGAGCGATTCCATTCGCGCGATCTCCAGCTCGACCATGCGCAGGAAACGGCGGCGCTGCTCGGGCTGATCGACTTCGGCCAGCATCTCGGTGGCGGTGCGGATCGACGCCAGCGGGTTCTTGAATTCGTGCGAGACGTCGGCGGCGAACGATTCGATGAAGCGTACGTGCTCGTCGAGCCGGCGGGTGAGGCGTTCCAGCGCGCGGGAGAGATCGCCGATCTCGTCGTGCTTTCGCGAGCCGCGGAAGCGTCCGCGCAATCGTCCGCGGCGGTCGAGGATGGCGCGTGCTTCGAGCCGCAGTTGACGCAGCGGACGAACGATCGTCGTCGCCACGAGCCAGCTCAGGATGATGGCCACGATCACCGAGATGATGAAGATGCGCAGGATGCCGAGGCGGACGGTGTAGAGGTCCTGCAGGATGCGGAAGGTGCTCTGCGACGCCAGCGCGGCGCCGATGACGTTGTCGCCGACGCGGATCGGTTCGGCGATGTAGATGGTGACGGATCGATGATCGGCGGAGATGCGCTCGACGGCGCCGGAGTCGCCCTGCAACGCGCTGCGGACTTCCGCGCCGAGAAGGCGTTCGGATCGCTCGTAGTAATCGCCGGCGGCAAGTGGATACTCGGTCGTTCGCGAGAGGTGCAGCGGGCGAAGGAGATAGGCGCCGGCGCGATAGAGGATGTTGCGTTTGGCGCGATTCGCTTTCTGCGGCGGAGGCGGACCGCTGAGCGAATGCGAGTCGGCGATGATGTGGCCGAGCGGCGAGATGACGCGCAGGCGGATCGACTCCGTCGCGTTGCCACGAAGACGGTGACGTTCGAGCAGGATCTCCTGCGCGGCGCTTCCGGGTACCGGCGCCGAGGCGACAGCGGCAGCGAGGAGGCGCGCTTCTTCCTGCAACGCGCGTCGCTGCAATCCGAGGAGTTTCTGTTCGTAGGAGCCGAGGTAGAGGATGCCGGCGACGGGGAGAAAGACGAGCAGCAGGTTGAACGCCATCAGGCGGAAGGAGATGCGGGAGAGGAATCGGCGAACGCGGTTGGCGATGCTTTTCACGCCGTGCCTCGTAGCGCCGGCGGCCCGCCGGCTGGACCGCCGCCGGCTCGGCGGCGAGGCATAGAAGCGCCAGCGAGCCGCTGGCGGTCCAGCCGCCGAGCCGGCGGCGCTACGCATGGCGGCGCTACGATCGTCCGGCTCACGCCACCCACCGGTAGCCGACGCCGTACACCGTTTCGATCGCGGCGAACGTTGGATCGGCTTCCTCGAACTTCCGCCGCAAGCGTTTGATGTGCGTGTCGATGGTGCGGTCGCTCACGTACGTGTCGTTCGGATAGCCCTCTTTCGTGAGCTGCTTGCGCGACTTCACGTGGCCGGGATGGCGGACGAGCGCGTGCAGCATCATGAACTCAGTGACGGTGAGGTCGACGCGCACGTCGTTCCATGTGGCCATGTAGCGCTGCAGATCGAGCGCTAGCAATCCGCAGCGGAGCGGCGCCTCCGTCTGCTGTGTCGACGGATTCTCGATGAAGGAGAGACGGCGGAAGAGCACCTTCACTCGCGCGGCGAGCTCGCGCATCGAGAACGGCTTGCAGAGGTAATCGTCGGCGCCGAGCTCGAGGCCGAGGACGCGGTCGAGCTCTTCGTCGCGCGAGGTGAGAAAGATGATGGGAAGCGTGTCGCTGCGCGCGCGCAGACGGCGGCAGAGCTCGAGGCCGTCCATGCGCGGCATGGTGATGTCGAGGATGGCCAGCGACGGCAACTTGTCTTTGACCACGTCCCAGGCCGCGGCACCGTCGGAGAAGGTGACGACGTCGTAGCCGTCGCGGCGCAGTGCGAAAGCGACGGTCTCGCGGATCGTCTCCTCATCGTCGACGACTGCGATCGTTTGCCGCATGCGGCGCATTGTACGGCGCATATTCGGTCCAATCCCGCCCGCCACAATCCCGCCACATTCCTGCCGCGGGCTTCCCTTGATCGCTCGCACACCACGCCACACGACGGACGCTTATTGATCTCCATCGAAGCATCAAAGGAGATGACGATGGAGACCACCGAAACCGCCAACACCGAATACAAACCGCGCGATTACAGCCTGGAGCGCTGGATCGTGCTGCTGCTTTCGCTCCTCTTTTTCCTGCCGTTCGTCGCGGATGCGCAGGAGACGACGACGCTCGATCAACAGCAGGGCGCCGGGCTGCTGCTGAAGACTGCAACGCCGGGCGTTTACGCGATCACGCCTGCGGTGAAGTCGGAGGTGAGCATCAGCGTGGTCGGACCGATCGTGCGGACGACGGTAAAGCAGACGTTCCACAACACGACCGGCCGCTGCGTGGAAGGGATGTACGTCTACCCGCTGCCGGAGCTGAGCGCGGTCGACACACTGAAGATGACCATCGGCTCGCGCGTGATCGTCGGCGAGATTCGCGAGCGCGAACAGGCGCGCAAGGAGTTCGAGCAGGCGAAGAGCGAAGGCCGTAAGGCGGCGCTCGTCGAGCAGCAGCGTCCGAACGTCTTCACGACCTCGGTGTCAAGCGTGATGCCGGACGAAGACGCTGTCATCGAGATCGCGTACCAGGAGATGGCGCGTTACGAGAACGGCGAGTACCGCCTGCGCTTTCCGATGGTCGTCGCGCCGCGCTACACGCCGGAGCATTCGCCGGCAGTTGCGAAGCTGCCATCCACGCCGTCCAGCAGCAACAACAACGGCGGGACGATCGCGCTGTCGGTCGATCTGCAGCCGGGCTACTCGGTGCGCAACATCGTCAGCGCGCAGGCGAAGCCGCAGACGCTCGGCAATCGTCACTACCGCGTTACTGCCGACTCAGCGACGCTGACCTCGGGGCAGGATTTCGAGCTCACCTGGCAACCCGACCTCGGCGCTGATCCCGAAGCGACGGTGCTGACGGAGAAGCTCGGTGAGGAGACGTATGCGCTGCTGATGGTGACGCCGCCCGCGCGCTCGCCGGTCCGCCTGCCGCGCGAGACGATCTTCATCATCGACAGCTCCGGATCGATGGAAGGCGCGTCGATGCAGCAGGCGAAAGCGGCGCTGCTGCTGGCCGTCGACGAGTTGAAGCCGGGCGATAAATTCAACATCGTCGATTTCGATTCGACCGCGCGCACGCTCTTCGACGACAGCCGTTTCGCGGATGCATCGTCGCTCGTTGATGCGAAGAAATTCGTCGACACGATCACCGCCGACGGCGGCACGGAGATGTTGAGCGCTCTGAAACTGGCGATGCCGGAGAAGCCATCCACGCCCGCCGGCACGGTGCGCCAGGTGATCTTCATGACCGACGGACAGGTCAGCAACGAGCAGGAGCTTTTCTCCTTCATCCACAGCCGCCTCGGCGAGAGCCGGCTGTTCACCGTAGGCATCGGCGCCGCGCCGAATTCGCACTTCATGCGCAACGCGGCGCGCTTCGGCCGCGGCACGTTCACGTACATCGGCGACGTGCAGCAGGTGCAGGAACGGATGTCGGAGCTGTTCGCGAAACTCGACGCGCCGGTGATGACGTCGATCGAAGTGCATTCCAGCGACGCGACCGCGGAGTCGTGGCCGGATCGCGTTCCCGATCTCTATCGCGGCGAGCCGCTCGTCATCGCGATGCGCGTTCACGATGCGAACGCGAAGATCATGCTGCACGGCAGCATCGGCAACGAAGCGTGGTCGAAAGAGCTGACGCTTCCGCCAGCCGGATCGAGCGAAGGCATCGCCCGTCTGTGGGGCCGCGAAAAGATCGAGTCGCTGATGGATCACTTCAGCGACGGCAGCGATCCGAACGGCGTCGAAGCCGCAGTCATCGGAGTCGCGCTGCAGCATCACCTCGTCTCGCAGTACACGAGCCTCGTGGCGATCGACCAGACGCCGCAGGGTCTTAACGCGACGTGCAAGGCGGAGATGCTGCCGTCTGGCGATCCTGCGGAACAGGATCAGGATGGGACGCTGCCGCAGACGGCGACACCCGCGGCGATGCTGCTTCTGGTCGGCGGATCGTTCGCCGCCGCGGCGCTTGTGGCGATGAAGGTCATCCGCTAGCGCCGTCCTTTCATTCAACACTCAACATTCAACATTGAACATTCAACATTTGCTTTTACAAACGAGCCAGCCATGCGGTCACTAAAAAGCGCAACCCGTACCGTCCTCGCAGTTGCCCTTCTCGCCGGCATCGCCGCCGGCGGGGAGGGTCTTTGGATTTACGCGAAGGCGAAGCTGGCGCAGCTCCTCCTCGAAATCTCATGGCGCAGTGCGCTGGCCGGCGAGAAACTCCGTCCGTGGCCGTGGGCCGACACGCGTGCGATCGCCCGCCTGACCATCGAACGCGACGGCGCGACGATCATCGTCCTCGCCGGCGCCAGCGGCCGCACGATGGCATTCGGCCCAGGCCACCTCGACGGCACCGCGATGCCCGGCGACATCGGCAACTGCGTGATCACCGCGCACCGCGACACGCATTTCGCGCCGCTTCGCTACATCGGACCCGGCGACGTCCTCAGCCTGCAGCGTCCCGACGGCCGCACCATCCGTTACCGCGTCCAGGCCACGCGCGTCGTCGGCAAAACCGACACCTCGGTGCTCCGCCAGGACGGACGCACGCGCCTGACGCTCATCACCTGTTACCCGTTCGACGCGATCCGTCCCGGCACGCCGCTTCGGTGGGTGGTGGTGGCGCAGAAGGTGGGGTAGCAACAAGTAAGGAATCAGTTAGAATTCTTACTTGGAGGCGAAATGGCTACCGCGACGCTGACAAGCAAGGGGCAGGTCACAATTCCTAAAGCTGTTCGCGATGCGATGAATGTCGGTGCCGGTGATCGGATCGACTTCATCGTCACGGACGCTGGCGATGTGCTCGTGAGAAGCGCCAGCCTGGACATCCACGAGCTTCGGGGGTTGGTGAAGCGTCCTCGAGGCAAGGTAGTCACGATCGAGAAGATGAACGCTGCCGTTCTCCGTCAACACTCGAGGAAGCGGTGATCGGGCTAGACACCAACGTTCTCGTCCGATACCTGACGCAGGATGACACCGGCCAGGCTCGCAGGGTTGATGCTTTCCTCGCCAATGCGATCGAAGAAGGATCGCGCCTCTACATCGACGATATTGTTTTGTGCGAGACGGTGTGGGTTCTTCGGGGCGCATACCGGCTGGGTAAACCGGCGATTATCGAGGTGTTAGACAAGGTGGCCAGCACCGCAATGTTTTCCTTCGACGATCGGGAGTCTCTTCGCGGCGCCATCGTCGACTATCGACAGGGATCCGGCGATTTTGCGGACTACATGATTGGCCGGCGCAATGCCCGCGCTGGTTGTGACCACACGGTCACGTTCGATCGCGCACTGAGCAACGAAACGTCGTTTGTTCCCCTTTGACTAAAGGTCTCGCGTCATCGCCAGTACCTCGTCGGTCGTCATGCCACCGCGGCACGCTCCTCGTAAACGCAGAACGAGCGCTTCGCCGCGGGAGAGGGCGCCTGCTTTTACTAGACGAATAACGTTTCCGGTCACCACGAAGTCGACCTCAGTGCCTGCGACCAGTGCAAAGCGATCTCTGATCGCTTTCGGAATCGTCACTCGCCCTTTCGACGTCACGCGCATGAAGCGCATTTTATCTCCGCGCGTGGAGCACCGCATTCGCCAGATCCGCGGGCTCGACCGGCTTCTTCAGGTAATCGTCGAAGCCTGATCCGAGTGCGGTCTCGCGGTCTTCGGCGCGGCCGAAGGCGGTCAGGGCGATGACAGGGAGCGTTGCGATCCGCGCGTCGGCGTTTGAACGCAGCTCGCGCACGAAGGCGTAGCCGTCTTCCTGCGGCATGGCGATGTCGCAGATGATCACGTCCGGAGTCCATTCGGCGACGCAGTCGGTTGCATCGCGTACCGAGGCGGCTGCGCGCACCTCGGCGCCGCAGCGGCGGAGGATGGCGGTGACCACGTCGCGCGTGTAGGCCTGATCGTCGATCGCGAGAACCTTGATGCCGGCGAGTGATGGAAGTTCCGGCGGCGCCGGCTTCGCATCCTGTAACGCCGTCTCGGTGGGCGGCATCGCGATCAATGCTCCTGACTCCACGATCGGCAGATCGACGGTGAACGTCGATCCTTTCCCGCCGCCGGCGCTCTCCACCGACACGCGGCCGCCGTGCAGCTCGACGATGTAGCGGACGATCGCCAGCCCGAGGCCGATGCCACTGTGGACGCGGGTCGTGGAGCTGTCGGCCTGGCGGAACGCTTCGAAGACGTGCGGCAGAAACTCCGGCGCGATTCCCTCGCCGGTGTCCTGCACGATCAGACGGAGCAGCGATCCCGCCACGCGAATGCGCAGCGTCACCTTGCCGCCTCGGGGCGTGAACTTGATCGCGTTCGACAGCAGGTTCCAGATCACCTGCTGCAGCCGTCCTTCGTCGCCAGCCACGGCGGGCACGGCCGGCGGGAAGCTGGTCACAATCTCGATGCCCTTCGCCTGCGCGGCGGGATGCACCGTCGTCAGCGCGGCGTGAGCGATCGTGCGCAGATCGACCGGCTCGGGTTGCACGCGCAGCTTTCCGGAGATGATGCGCGAGACGTCGAGGATGTCGTCGATGAGTTGGGCCTGCACCAGCGCACTCTTCTCGATCGCTTCGACCGCGTCGATCGCTTCGTCCGCTGGCAGTCCCATGCGCAGCAGCCGCGCCCAGCCGAGGATCGAGGTCATCGGGGTGCGCAACTCGTGGGAGAGCGTGGCCAGGAACTCGTCCTTGGCGCGATTGGCTTGCTGCGCATCGCGATAGAGCATCGCGTTATCGATGGCCACCGACGCGCGGCGCGCCAGCTCCTCCGCCTGCTGCAGATCGACCTGCGTGAAGCGCCGCCGCGAATCGGAAGAGACGAACGAGACCGCGCCGAGGACGCGGCCGCGCGAACGGAGCGGCACGATCATCCACGACATCAGTCCGACTTCGCGGCTGATGCGCAGCTGCTCCTCATCTTTCACCATCGACTCGAGCAGCCCCTCGGGAATCGTGCTGACCAGTTGCGATTTGCCGGTGCGCATGACCACGGCGATCTGCGACTTCTCCGGATCCGGCGGATAGCGGTGGTACATCTCCCACGCCAGCTCCGTTTTGGCAGGATCGGCGTGCGCGATGGCGATGCGGCGGAACGGCGGGCGGAGGTCGTCCACCATGTCGATGGCGCACCAGTCGGCGAGATCCGGCACGACCAGCGAGGTGAGCGTCTTCAACGTCTCCTCGTAATCGAGCGACGACGCGAACAGCTCCGTTGCCTTGGCCAGCAAGTGCCCGGCATTCTCCGTCACGCGCGCATCGTGGATATCGGTCGTCGTGCCGATCCACTCGCCGACGTTTCCTTCCGCGTCGTACACCGGCACCGTGCGCGAGGCGACCCATCGGTAGGAACCGTCTGCCATGCGCAGCCGGTACTGCTCGTCGAATGTCGTTTGCGATGCGATGGCGTTGTCCCAGGCAGCCGCGATGCGTTCCCGATCGCTATCGGCCACTGCGTCGAGCCATCCGCGGCCGCGCAACTCATCGAACGATTGTCCAGTCAGCTCGCGCCACGACGGCGAATCGTGTTCGCGCAGACCGCCGGCGTCGGCGATGCTGATCGATTGCCGGCTGGGCGTCGTCAAAACGAGCGACCGATAGCGCCGTTCGCTGGCGGCGGAGCGCGCGCGATCTTCGCGCAGCGTTCGATACAGACGCGCGTTGTCGATGGCGATCGCCGCCTGCGCCGCGAGCGCTTCGGCCAGCCGCTCCTCGGCATCGGAAAAGACCGCTTCGTCCGAGTGGCCGAAAAAGAGTCCGCCGAGAACGTTGCCGTCGCGCGTGACGACCGGAACGGCGAGGTAGCTGACGACAGGAAGATGGCCGGGGGGCATGCCGTGGTATGGCGCGTTGTGTCCGTAGCGCGCATCCTTCTGGATGTTCGCGCTGCGCACCGTGCCGGTGCCGGCGAACGTCGGCGCGAAAATCTCCGTGTTGCGCGGCATCGGAAACTTCGAGAACGCTTCGCGCGGCACGCCGGAGATCGTGTAGAGCATGTACGACTCGCCGTCGTCGTCGACGACGTTGTAGAAGAACGCGCCGAACTGTGCGCCGGTCAGCTCCGTCGCGGCGTCCGTGATGGCCTGCACGAGCTTCTCCAGATCGAGCTCGCCCGAAACGATGCGCGCGACTTCGGCCAGACGATCGACTTTGGAAACGCTCAGCGCGTTCGAGGCGATGCTGGCGAACGTTTTCGCAGCCGCGAGATCCTCGGGATTGAGCTCGTGCGCCGTTCGGAAGTAGCAGCTGATGGTTCCCGCCGCTTCGCCGCGAATCAACAACGGCAGAACGAGCATCCGCTTGATGCCTTCGCCGTCGTAGAGCGCCGACCGCCCGCTCACTTCCTGCCAGTGCGATGGATCGTCGACGATGAACGGTTCGCGGAGGAGTTGCGATGTCGAGCCGCTTCCACTTTCGGGCAACGTGCCGCTGATGAACTCCGCCGACAGCCCGCGCGACGCCGTGATCGACCACCGGCGCTCACGCTCGTCGAGCCGCCAGATGGCGATGCCGTCCGCCGGCACGATGCGCGCGCAGAGATCGACGAGTTGCTCCGCGACCTGGCGCCCCGAAAGCCCCCGCCGCAGCAACGTCGACGCTTCCGTCAGCGCATCGAATCGATCGCCGGCAGACGATGTATCAACAGTGGTGACGGACATTGACTGAAAGTGGCTTCCAAGAATGCACTTGGTGTGCCGTGGTTGAGGTTGCCGGGTTGCATTGTTGCCAGGTTGCCAGGTTGCCGAGTCGCCCGAGACATTCGCACGTGAACATCTACTGCGATGAACGAATCGTCGTGAACGTTTCGCGATCGGGCAACCCGGCAACCTGGCAACCGGGCAACCTGGCAACCGGGCAACCTGGCAACCAAACGCCGCGAGACCCCGCAACCGCGAGACCCCGAGACCGCGTTATCCTTCCATCCATCATGCCCAATCCGCTCTCCCTCGGGCCCGGAACGGTGCTCGATGGCAAGTACGAGATCCTGAACCGTCTCGGCGGCGGAGGCATGGGCGACGTCTTCAAGGCGCGGCATCTGCACCTCGACGTCTTTCGCTGCATCAAGGTGATGAAGGAGGGGATGCTTTCCGATGACGGCTATCGCGCGCGATTCCTGCGCGAGGCGCGGCTGGCCACGCAGATTCACCATCCCAACATCGCCGTCGTCCACGATTTCTTCCTCGGCGACGGCGGCAGCTACATGGTCACGGAGTTCATCGACGGCACGACCGTGCGGCAATGGAGCACCTCGAACGGACGTTTCCCGCTGCCGCTCGCCGCGGACGTCGCCGTGCAGGTTCTGTCGGGACTCGATCACATCCATCGCCGCGGCTTGCTCCATCGCGACATCTCCGCCGACAACGTGATGCTTTCCTACGACGCGGACGATCGCCTGATCGCGAAGATCATCGACCTCGGCATCGCCAAAGACGTGAATACGCCCGCCAGCGACATGGCCACGCAAGCCGGCATCCTGATCGGCAATCCGAAGTACATGTCGCCCGAGCAACTCGGCAGCATCGAAGACGGCGGCCAGCTCGACGGCCGCTCCGATCTCTACGGCCTCGGCGTCGTCCTCTACGAGATGCTCCTCGGCGTCCCGCCGTTCGTCAGCGAAACGCCGCAGGGCTACATCATGAAACACCTCACCCAGCCGCCGCGCCGCTTCCGCGAGGCGAAGGCGGATGACGAATGGCCCGCTGCGTTGGAAGCCGTCATCCTCAAGTCGCTTGAGAAAGATCGACGCAACCGCTACGCCGATGCGCGCGAGATGTCGGCGGCGCTGCAGCCGTTCCTCAACGCGCCGGCCGGAACTCTGGCGCGCGACGACGTGAACAATCTCCGCCGCGGACCGGACCAAACCGCGGTCATCGACGCCACGGAAGTACGAGCGCGCCAATTCGAACTGTCGTTGATCGAGACCGTGCGGGAGAAGGAAGCCGAAGGCGATCGCGACGCACTGCAGCGGCTCGCCGAAGCGCATCCGCGCGGAACGCCGGTCGGCGATGCGGCGCGCGAAGCGCTGGCGCGCGTCGGCCACGGCGTTGACGACGAGAAGTCGTTTCAACAAACGTGGGAGACCGGCACCTCAGCGGCCTGGCAGCAGTTCATCGACGCGCATCCGAACTCCCCGCACGCCGCCGAGGCGAAGCTTTGCCGTCAGGAAGCGATCGATTTCGAGCTCGCCCTCGCCAGCGACACGGCCACGATGTGGCGCGCCTTTGTGAAAGCGTGGCCCGAGGGCCGGCATCGGCTCGATGCGGATATCCGGCTGCGCGCGAAGAAGTAGAAGGCGTAGTGCGGGCGTCTCGCCTGCATCCGGCGTGGCGTCCCGCCCGGCGGTGGTTTCTGTGCACGATTTCGTAATGGTCAAAGAAACCCCCGCCGGGCGAGGACGCCCTGCGGATGCAGGCAGGGACGCCCGCACTACGCTGCTAAACTTCCGCGATGCGCGTCATCCTGCAGGGGAGCCTCGAACACTTCGCCGCGAAGGAGTTGCTGTCGTTCATCGCCAGCGCGCACAGCGGGACGTTTGATGCGGAATCGGGCGGCGCTCGAGTTCGGATCGCGTTGCGCGACGGTCACGTCGTCGCTGCCGAAGGAGACAGCGACGCGATCGGCGTCATGGCGAAGCTGCTCGGGTGGAGCAACGGATCGTTCTCCTTCCTCGATGATGTCGTCATTCTCGAGGGCGATGCGCAGGATCTCGCGACAGTAATCACCAAAGCGGAGGAGCGAATCGCGGAAGCGAAGCGGGTGAGCGAGATCTTTCCGGACGAGAACATCAAGTTCCGCGTCGTCAACCGGCCGCCGGGTGAGATCAACATCACCGCGGAGGAGTTCCAGATCCTCTTCCAGATCGGGACCGGGAAATCGCTCGCACAACTGCGCAGCGAGAGCGGACGCGAGGCCGCAGATCTCTATCCGATCATTCAGCGTCTGCAGATGACGGGATTGATCGAGCAGATGGCGGATGCAGATGCGACCGCGCGCGAGGCGAAGCCGGTTGCGCCGCCTCCTCTCGCGCCTGAGCCGCCGCCTGCGCCCGCAACGCAGAAAATCGCCGACCCGCAGATGGTGGCCACGCTCACCGCGGACGACGGCACGATGCATCCGCTGCTCGAAGAGGAAGCTACGATCGGCCGCACGCCCGCGAACGACATCGCCCTCCCCGACGCCAGCGTTTCTGCCAAACACGCGCGCGTCGTCCGCACCGTCGAGGGCTTCGTGATCGAAGACGTCGGAAGCCGCAACGGCACCTTCATCAACAGCGAGAAGCTCGCCGAGAAACGCCTCCTCGCCGACGGCGATCTCGTCCGCCTCGGCAAGATCATTCTGACTTTCAACCTCGCCGCGGACGTGAAGCGCCATCAGTCGACGGAGCGGGAGATGATGAAGTGATTAGTGGCAACGCTTTCCTGACCACTAGCCACTGACCACTAAACTACTAACAAACCACATGACCTCCTTCGACCTGATCATCGTCGGCTCGGGGCCGGCGGGGCTTGCTGCGGCCTCCCACGCGCAGACCAACGGACTTTCCTACGCGCTGCTCGAGCGCACCGACCATCTCGCCGACACCATCGACGCGTACCAGGCGCGCAAGTACGTCATGGCCGAGCCGATGCTGATTCCGGCGCGCGGCGAGGTGCCGTTCCAGGCGGGATCGCGCGAATCGATCCTCGCGGCGTGGGGCGGCCACGTCAAAGAGAAAAAGCTCAACGTCATCTTCAACGCCGAGGTGAAGTCGGTGAAGAAAGAGGGCGGACGGTTTGAGGTGAAGACGGCGAAGGGCGATGCGTTCGATGCCGCGAATGTCATCCTGGCGATGGGAACGCAGGGCAATCCGCGCAAGCTCGGCGTGGCAGGCGAGGATCTGCCGCACGTCCGCTACCGTCTCGTCGATCCGGCCGAACATCGCGATCAGGATCTGCTCGTCGTCGGCGCCGGCGATTCCGCGCTGGAGATCGCCATCGCGCTCGCCGCCGAGAATCGCGTCGGTCTGGTCGTGCGCGGTCCGGAGATCACGCGGGCGAACGATGTGCTGATCAAGGAAGTGCTCAGCCGCCAGGCCACCGGGCAGATGACCATCCACTTCAGCGCGAGCGTGAAGCAGGTCTATCCCGGCTATGCCGATCTCACCGTCCGCGGCGACGTCACGCGCGTCGCGGCGGAGCTGATTTTTCTCAAGCTGGGCGCCGATGCGCCGCGCAAGTTCTTCGAATCGATCGGCATCACGTACAGCGGCACCGGGAAGGACTCGCGCCCGATTCTCAGCCAGGTACACGAGTCGAACGTGCCCGGCCTCTTTCTCATCGGAGCCGCGAGCGGGCGCGATCTGATCAAGCTGGGGATGAATCAGGGCTACGAAGTCGTCGAGCACCTGATGGGGCGCGAGGTCGAGCCGGCCGACGAGGCGGTGCTGAAGGAGCGGCTCCCGTATTGGGATGGGACGGTGCGCGAGCGAATCGCGTTCCTGCGCAAGCGCGCGCCGTTGCTGGCCGCGGCCGATGAACAGCAACTGCGCGAGACGTTCCTCTCCGCACGTGTTCGCGAGTATCGCAACGGCGAGATCATCATCCGGCAGAACGACTACACGAACGACTTTCTCATTATCGCCGACGGCCGCGTGGAGCTGTGGAAGACACCGGAGAAGTCGACTGCCGAGGTGAAGCTCGTCGAGCTGACGGCAGGAAACTTCTTCGGCGAGATGAGCCTCATCTCCGGCCGCCGCCGGACCGCGACGGCGCGCGCGGTGGGCGATACGCGCATCATCGAAATCCCGCGCAAAGCGATCCTCAAGCTCCTCGGCGCCGCTCCTCGAGCGAAGGCGCTCGTCGATCAGGCCTTTCTGCTGCGCGCGTTCGGCGGCTATCTCTTCCCCGGGACGCCTGAGGCGCAGCTCGGCGAGTTGGTCGAGCTGGCAGTGGTGAACTCGATGGCGAAAGACGCGGTGGTGTTCAAAGAGGGTGACGAGGCCGATGCGTTCTATCTGATCCGCAACGGCATGGTGAAGATCTCCAAAAAGTCGGGCGACAAAGAGGTCGTGCTGTCGTACCTCGTGGCCGGCAATTTCTTCGGCGAGGCGGCGCTCTTTTCGGACTCGGATCGCACCGCGACGGTGACGACGATCTTTCCGTCCGATCTGATCAAGTTGTCCAAGCGCGACTTCAACAATTTTCTGCACGCGCATCCGGAACTGCGTCAGGCGCCGCTGCAGAAGCTCGAAGAGCGCCGCATCGCGTCGCTCATCGCCGACGCCACGCCGGGCTCCGGCAACATCCTCAACGATCTGATCCGCGAGGAAGTGGTTATGGGGACGCAGACGCTGATCATCGACGAGCACAAGTGCATCCGCTGCGGGAACTGTATCGCCGGCTGCGAAGGCGTCCATCGTGACGGCCAGGCGCGGCTGTCTCTTACCGGGATCAAGTTCTACAACCTTCTGGCGCCGAATTCGTGCTGGCAGTGCGAAAACCCGATGTGCATGCTCGACTGTCCGCCCGACGCCATCGTTCGCGATCCGCGCGGCGAGGTCTACATCAAGAGCAACTGTATCGGCTGCGGCAACTGCGAACGCAATTGTCCTTATGGAAACATCTTCATGATCCATAAGGAGCCGAAGAAGACGATTTTCTCCTGGGTGGCGTCGTTGTTCGGGAAAGGTCACGCGAACGATGTTGAGCAGACCGTCGCCGTGAAGTGCGACCTCTGTCGCGAGATCTCGGGCGGACCGGCATGCGTGCGGAGTTGTCCTACGGGGGCCGCGATTCGTTTGACTCCGGAAGAGTATCGGTCGACGTTGGAAGAATTGGTTATCACCCGCGGCGAGCGATAGGAAATCGAAATGTTGAATGTTGAATGTTCAATGTTGAATGTTGAATGCACGCGGGACTGGTTCTCACATTCAACATTCAACATTCAATCGGTCATCCTGAGGCTGCCGGAGGCGCGAAGCGCCGCAGGACGGCGAAGGATCTCAAAATGCGCGATTCCAGCCGGAGTCCGTAATCTTGAGATCCTTCGGCGCGCTTCGCCGCTTCGCGGCTTCGCCAGCCTCAGGATGACAGGGCCTTCGGGCGGACGCCTATGCCGATAGCCCGTTCCGGCGTGATCTGGCGCCGAATCTTCTTCGTCCTGCTGATCGCCGCGACGGCCAGCTTCGTCATGTACGTCCAACGCGAATATCCGCATGGCGGCTCGCGCTGGGGGCTGATTTACGGCGTCATCGGATTCTTCCTCTGTTTCCTGCTGGCCTTCTTCGGCATCCGCAAGCGCTGGTATCGCTCCACGTTCGGCACCGTCGAGCAGTGGATGCAATCCCACATCTACCTCGGCATCCTCGTCCTGATCATCCTCATCTTTCACACAGGCGGACGATTTCACGACAAAGTGGCCGTGGCGACCTTGATTCTTGTGGCGATTGTCGTATCGAGCGGGGTGTTGGGCGCAATTCTCTATGTAACCGTGCCGCGATTGCTGACCGAGGTGGAGTCGAATCTGACGGTGGACGAGATATCGGAGCAGCTCAATCAACTCGCCAAACAAATGGCGCGGATCGCGTCGGGACGTTCCGCGCCATTTCAGCGCATTTACGAACAATTGATCCGCGAAGGGGCGCCGGGATGGCTTGCGGGATGGCGTTTGCTCTTCGCGCGCATGCGCCGCGGAAAAGCGCCCGTCGCCGATTGGGCCAATCTGCTCAGCCTTGTACAGAAAGACGAACAGGAAGAACTGCGTCAACTGCTCGTCGTCTCGCGTCAGCGCAAAGAGCTGTTAATCCGGCTCATTTATCAACAGCGCTACAAGAACGTATTGGAGTTCTGGCTCTATATCCACATCCCGTTCACGATCCTGCTGCTGCTGTTCGCCATCCTGCACGTCGCGGCGGTGTTTTATTACGGGAGGATCGTGTGGTGACGCGCCGGAGCGCTGGCGTCCCGCCGGCTGGCTCGGCGGCGTCTCGCCGCCGCGGTTGCCAGCGAATGTTTGGTGTCTGGCGGGTCGGCGGCGGGGACGCCGCCGGGCCAGCCGGCGAGGACGCCAGCGCTCCGGATATCGCTGACGCAACGGTGCGCACATGAGTTTCGTCATCCAGCGGGCCGCGGGGGGCGGGCTGGCGCTGACGCAGGTGCGGCGCGATGTGCTGCGCATCGGGCGGGGGACGAATGCCGAGCTGCGGTCGGAGAATCCGGCCGTCGCGCTCGAACATGCCGTCATCGAAGGGGATGCGAACGGCTACACCATCACCGACAAGGGCAGCATCACCGGCACGTACGTCAATCGCCGTCCGGTGGAGACGGCGCGGCTGGCGAAGGGCGACGTCATCGAGATCGGCGACCTGCGCATCGAAGTGCAGGTCATCGAGCCGGGCAAGCCGCTCTTCATCCGCGTCAGCTCGGCCACGACCGCGGGTGGTGGTTACGTCGATGATGAGGATGTTGTCGTTCCAGGTCCCGGCGCAAAAGGCGGCGCGGTCCGCGCGCCGAAAATCGATTACGCCGATGCTTACAAACTGCGGCGAGGCTGGCTCACGAAGCTCTCGCTTGTCGCGATTCTTCTCATCATCGCCTTCCTCGTCGTCGCCGAGATTACGAAGCCGGAGCGGCAGGTCGCCTTCATGCCCGGCGGCGTCTCGTCGGCGCATGCGCGAGCGAAGGACGCCAACGGCGAGCCGATCGCGAAGAACTGCCGTGCGTGCCACGACCCGTGGCGCGGCGTCTCCGATGCGAGCTGCACCGAGTGCCACGGCAAACTGCCGCACGCCGAGAACCAGACAGGTGCGCCGCACTGTGCCGACTGCCATTCCGAGCATCGCGGCGTGGCCAAGCTCGCCGCGTCGGCGGATGTCACCTGCGTCTCCTGCCACGCCAACGTCCTCGCGCACGTCACCGACCCGAATCGCCCGCGGCGCGCCGAGGTGATCAGCATCGCCTCGTTCGGCGACAAGCATCCCGAGTTCACGCCGCGAAGCGATCCCGACACCTTGCTCTTCAATCACGCGCTCCATCTCAAGGCCGGGGGCATCTTCAACGGGGAGGGACGGCGCGAGGAGTTGCAGTGCATTCAGTGCCACAAGCTCGTCGAGACGAAAGGGAAAGTCGATCCCGCGCCGGTCACGTTCAGGAACGCCTGCCAGCGATGCCACAAGCTCACCTTTGATCCGCGTTTTCCAAATGACGAAGTGCCGCATGGTGGCAATTCCGAGGTCGTGTACGGATTCGTGATCGCAACGTATGCGGGAAATCGCGACATCATCGGCAAGAGTCCGGATGAAGTGCGGCGCATTCTCACGTCGCGGCCGCCGGTCGCGCCCGACACGCGCGCCGTGTTGAACGCCGAGCAAGTCGTGAAGACGAAATGCAGCAAGTGCCACGTTCTCCTGCGCACCGGAACCCGCCTTTCCGCGAAGCCGCCGGAGATTCCAACGCGCTGGTTTCTGAAGTCGAATTTTGCGCACACGCAGCATCGCAATCTTCCGTGCGAGTCGTGTCACGAAAACGCACGGCGCAGCACTATGACTTCAGATGTTCTTATGCCGGTGCGGAAAAACTGCACTGGATGCCACGGAAATCAGTCCACGAAAACATCGAGTAGCTGCGCGACGTGTCATGAGTATCATGAGCATTCGCGGATTTTGTTGACGAAAATGGCTCCTGCGTTTCAACGGCGCACGCCACGCACCGCGAACGACCTCGGAGGCGGACCCCGGATGATCGAGACCGTTTTATTGTGGGCAATCGTCCTGTTGCTGCTGGTAGTTCTTGTGCCGGCAGGGATCGCGCTCGTGCAGCGCATCCGCGCCGGTACGCCCGAGCGCCGGCCCGCTCGCGGTCCATCGGCGGACGTACCCACTACGAAGGTTCCGCCGTTGCAAGCGTCGGAAGCCGCTCCGCCCGCACCGCCTCCGGCGAAAGCACCGGACGTCACGCGCATGGCGCCGATTCCGGCTCCGCAAGCCGAGGGCGGATCGACGGTGATGGTGCAGTGGTATGGATTGCTGCAATGCACCGCCGGCGCGCTCGAAGGGCAGCGCTTCGTCATCGAAGAGGGTGGCCTTTACATCGGCCGCGATCCCGCCATGTCGCAGATCGCCATTTCCGACAATCGCATTTCCAAACGGCATGTCCGGATCATTCCGCGGGATGGTAAGGTAATGGCCATCGATCAGAATTCGACGAACGGTACGTTCCTCGGTAAAGCCGGGGGCGAACGCATCACCGAAGTGCAGCTCAAGCGCGGAGACGTTCTTGTCCTGGCCGACAACGCGGCCACGTTCGTGTATCAGATTTAGTTGAATGGGAGGGAGCCCGCGGATGCGTCTGCGAGTCACGTCGATCCTCATTCTGGCCGTCGCGGCGTCGGGCCTCGCGCAAGGCACGGGGCGCACGACGGGAAGGCGTGGGATTGCGCTGGCGATCGTTCCCGATCCGCCATCCTGTGCGCTTCCGTTGAACGCGGCAGTCCCCGACGTCTGCACCGACGGCACGATCGGCAACGGAACGCCCGAATCGTTTAGCGCGATGTCGAAAGCGGAAGCGAATGAGATCGTGCGCGCGGCGGCGACGGCGCTTTCCAGCGACACCGCCACGATTGCGATTGTCGATCGCACCGGCCGTCCGGTCGCCGTCTTCCGCCAGAAAAACGCGAATCCCGCGAACGATGACATCGCGCTCGGCGTGGCGCGCACGGCGGCGTTCTTCAGCAACAGCCAGGCGCCGCTGTCGTCGCGGACCGTGCGCACGATCGCGCAGGTTCACTTCCCGCCGGGGGTGGTCAACGCCCCGGTCGGCGCGTTGTACGGGATCGAGCAATCGAACCGCGGCTGCGATCTGAATCTCGCCTGGAACGCGAATCAGTGCGTGCCGCGCGCGAAATCGATCGGGCAGTTCGCGTCGTTCACCGGCGCACCCAAACCGTGTGCAGCGACCGATCGCTCCGGCTGCGGGCCGGGACTGATCACCGGGAAAGTGCTGCCCGACGATCCGCCGTATCCGCAGGACGTGGACAACCGCCCGGTCAACGCCGGCGGCATTCCGCTCTACCGCATCCTCGACGTCAGCCAGGTCAAGCAGGGCATCGCGAAGACCGGCAAGCTCCTCGGCGCGATCGGTGTGGCCGGCATCGCGGGCGATCCGCAGCTCGCCGAATTCGCCGCCGTCACCGGCGCCTTCGGTCCGCTGAACGCCGGCGTCGCGCCGATCATCCCGCTGCCAAACTATCCACTACCGCAGCCGCAGAACGTCTTCATCGACGGGATTCGGCTGCCGTTCATCGGTCCGGATCAGAAGCTGAAGTTCAATTCGGATGGGCTGCCGATCGGATTGCAGCAACTGAAAGGAACATCACCCGGCGCGGCTACCGGGTTTACGGACGGCACCTTCGTCTACGGTCCGTTCAACGGCGGTTGCGCGCCGAACGGCTACCTCGTCGGTCCGAACGCCAGCACGTTTCCCGGCGGCCTGACGAAGCCGCAGGTCGACGACATCGTGCAGCGCGCGGTCGCGGCATCGAAGAAGACGCGGGCGCAGGTCCGCCTTCCGCTCAGCAGCTACTCGCGCATGGTCATCTCCGTCGCCGACATCGACGGGACCCTCCTCGCGCACTACCGCATGCCCGACGCGCTCTTCGATGCGGTCGACGTCGTGCCGGCGAAGGCGCGCAACGTCGTCTACTTCAACTCCAACGATCCGAACGTCCGCAACGACCTTCCGGGCATCCCCGCCGGCTATTGGGTCACGACCCGCACGATCGGTTTCGGCGCGCAGCCGCTCTATCCGCCCGGCATCGACTCGAACGTTTTCGACGTCGGTCCCGGTCCGTGGTACTCGACGCTCTTCCTGCCCAACATCGCCAAGCCGTGCAGCCAGGGATCGCAGGCACCGAACGAGAATCAGAACGGCGTCACGTTCTTTGCCGGAGCCACTCCGCTCGTGCAGAACGGCAAACTCGTCGGCGGTCTCGGCGTCAGCGGCGACGGCATCGAGCAGGACGATTACGTCACCTACCTCGGCGCCGGCCCGTTCCTCCCGCCGACCGACAAATGGGCCGACCAGCTCAAAGTCAACGGCGCGCGCCTCCCGATGTTCAAGTTCCCTCGAAGCCCCGAAGGAGTTACGGAGTGCGGGGGGAAACCGTGTTCGTAGCTCTTCGGGACTGGAGCGCCGGCGTCCTCGCCGGCTGGCCGGGCGCCGTCTCGGCGCCCACGGCGGCGGGACGCCGCCGGTCCAGCCGCCGAGACGGCGGCGTTCCGTTGTTCGTAATCGCGCTGCTGCTTGCAACTTCTGCATTCGCCCAGACCACGAGCATCACCATCAACGACGACCAGCCCCTTTACACCGAGGGCGTCCCATTCCTGCTGACCGGAACCGCGCTGCCGGGCGCCGTCATCAGCATCGCGATCGAAAAATCGGGCAACGGACAAACCACCGCCGACGCCACCGGTCACTGGACATTGCTTTGGACTCCTCCCGTGAAAACCGGCACGTGGACGATCACCGCCACATCCGGCGGCGTGACCGCCACGCAGCTTCTTCGCGTGCAGATTCAGGGCAACGTGCAGCGCCAGCCGATCATCGAGCCGGCGCTCCGTTACGGGACGCCCGAGATTCCGCATCCCGAGGCGTATCAGGAGATGACGGACCGGTGGAGGATTGCGCCGCCGCCGTACGAGCTCACCGAGAAAGCGAAGGCGCGCGCGATCGGGAAGAACGGCGCGACGCTCGATCCGTACAACCAGAACCTGATCAAGGGCGACCTGCCGATTTTCGGCAAGGACTGGTTCCTCAACGTCACCGCCATCAGCGACACGCTCGCCGAGTCGCGCACGCTGCCGACGCCGTCGGGCGTCAGCGCGGTCAAGCCGACGTCGATCGGCGTTTTCGGCAAGGACAATCAGAATCTCTTCAACGAAAACGTCATCGCCTCGTTCGACCTCTTTCAGGGCGATACCGCATTCAAGCCGATCGCGCAGCGCTACAAGGTGACGGTGATCGGCAATCTCAATTACGTTCACCTGCGCGAGAACGGGCTGGTCAAGCCGGACGTGCGCCGCGGCACGACGCGCACGGATGGCGACGTCTCGCTGCAGGAGTTCTTCTACGAACGGAAGATCAGGGACCTCACGCCGAACTACGACTTCGTCTCGTTCCGCGTCGGCTCGCAGCCGTTCAACAGCGACTTCCGCGGCTTCATCTTCAACGACACCAACCTCGGCGCGCGCGTCTTCGGCAACTACGCGTCGAATCGTTACCAGTACAACCTCGCCGTCTTCGATCGCCTGGAGAAGGACACCAACTCCGGCCTGAACCTGATGGAGTTGCGCGACCAGCAGGTCGCCATCGCCAACTTCTACTGGCAGGACTTTCTCGTTCACGGCTACACGCAGGAGTTCAGCGTCCACTACGTTCGCGACGAGGCCACGTTCCACTACGATCGCAACGGAATCCTCGTGCGTCCGGCGCCGGTCGGCGTCTTCACGCCGCATGAGATCCGCGCGACGTACCTTGGCGAGGCGGGCCTGGGACACATCGGCCGCTTCAACGTCGACCACGCGTTCTACTACGTCTTCGGACATGACGATCTGAATCCGATCGCCGGTCCCGATCCGAATCTTCGGCAGGGCGATGCGGTAAAGATCGGCGCGGCCAGCGCGGCGATCGAAGTTTCCTACGATCGCGACTGGTACCGTCCGCGTCTCGCGCTCTTCTACGCCTCGGGCGATCGCAATCCGCGCGACCGCAAGGCCACCGGCTTCGACGCGATCTTCGACAGCCCCAACTTCGCCGGCGGCGGCTTCTCGTTTTTTAATCGCCTCGGCATCCGCCTTCCGACCACCGGCGTCGCGCTCGTAGAGCGCGGCTCGCTGCTGACCAGTTTGCGCAGCTCAAAGGATGAAGGCCAGCCGCAATACGTGAATCCCGGCGTACAGATCGCAAGCGCGGGACTGGACGTCGACGTCACGCCGCGCCTGAAAGCGATCTTCACCGGTAACTACATCCGTCTCGATGCCACCGAGTCCGTCGAAGCGATTCTCTTCCAGGGCAACATCCACAAGACGCTCGGTACCGATCTCTCCGTCGGACTCCGCTACCGGCCGTTGCTCAACCAGAACATCGTCATCGTTGGCGGCACGGCTGCGTTTCTGCCGGGCCGCGGATTCAAAGACATCTACGAAAAAGACCGGCCGCTCTACCACGTCTTCACGAATGTGATTCTGACCTTCTGATGAAAAACGAGACGAACGATCCGATGCCCTCGCCCACCGAGCCACCTTCGCCCCGCGAAGCGGGGAGAGGGAGACACGAAGCGAAGCGGAGTGCGGGTGAGGGACGTGTGAGCGAAAGCCCCCTCATCCGCCTTCGGCACCTTCTCCCCCGAGGGGGAGAAGGACTCTCGTTGATTGCCGCTCTGGGAGTGACAGGGTTATTGGTCGCCGTCACGCTGACCATTCGCGCGCAATCGTCGCCGGACCTTCCGCCGCTCATGCGCCAGACGCAGTCCGAGGCCGATGCGAAGAGCGTTGGATGCCTCAGTTGTCATAACGGAATCGAGCCGATGCACGCCTCGGCGGCGGTGAAGCTAGCCTGCACCGATTGTCACGGTGGCGACGGCAACGCGCGCACAAAAGACGCCGCGCACGTGAAGGCGCTGCATCCCGAAATCTGGAAGACCTCGGCCAATCCGCAGCGCAGCTACACGGCGCTGCTGAAGGAGTCGCCGGAATTCGTCAAGTTCATCAATCCCGGCGACCTTCGCGTCGCGCAGGAAACGTGCGGCGGCTGCCATCAACGCCAGGTCAATGCCGTCCCGCGCAGCACGATGACGACGTCCGCCGTCTTTTGGGCCGCCGTCAGCTACGCGAACGGACTGGTAAGCCGCAAGCAGGGACTGCTCGGCGAGAGTTACGACCGCGCCGGCAACGCGACCGCGATCAAGCCCGCCACGCCGCCCACACCGGAGCAGGTCGCGAAAGGCGCGCTGCCGATTCTCGTTCCGCTGCCGCGCTGGGAGATCTTCCAGCCCGCCGAATACTTCCGCGCCTTCGAGCGCGGCGGCATTTCGGGCACGAGCTCATTCCCCGACATCGGCAATCCGTCGCCGGAAGGGGAGGCGGGCAAGCCCGACATCCGCCTCGGCAATCGCGGCCGAGGGACGGGACTGCGTATCTCGCCCGCGCTGATCAATCTGAACAAGACGCGGCTCAACGATCCGCATCTCTCCTTCCTCGGCACGAACGATCATCCCGGCGATTACCGTTCGTCGGGCTGCACGGGATGCCACGTCGTCTACGCCAACGATCGCGATCCGCTGCACTCCGCCGGTTACGGCCAGTACGGCAACACCGGGCTTTCCATCACCGGCGACAAATCGATTCCGAAGAATGAGCAGGGACATCCGTTGCGTCACCAGTTCACGCGCGCGGTGCCGACGAGCCAGTGCATGTCGTGCCACATGCATCAGCCGAACTCCTTCGTGAACACCTACCTCGGCTACACGATGTGGGACTACGAATCGGACGCCGAGCTGCTCTGGCCGAAGAAGCAGAAGTATCCGACCGAAGCGGAGAAGCGCGCGTCACTGGATGCCGATCCGGAAGGGGCGGCGCCGCGCGGATTGTGGAGCGATGAGAAGTTCCTGGAGAACGTCTCCAATCTCAACTCGCAGGCGAAGAACACGCAGTTCGCCGACTATCACGGCCACGGCTGGAACTTCATGGCCGTCTACAAACGCGATCACAAAGGCAACCTGCTCGACGCGGACGGCAAGATCGTTCCGTTCGACGATCCGGCGAAATTCAAAAAGGCCGTGCACCTTCAGGACATCCATCTCGAGAAGGGGATGCACTGCGCCGACTGCCATTTCTCGCAGGACGAGCACGGCAACGGCCAGCTCTACGCCGAATACGGCAACAACATCGAAATCGAATGTCAGGACTGCCACGGCAACACGGACACGTACACGAACCTGCGCACGTCCGGTCCGGCCGCGCCTCCGGGCGGCACCGACCTTCGCCTCGGCACGACTCCTTTCGGCCAACGCCGCTTCATCTGGATCAACGGCAAGCTGTGGCAACGTTCGATGCTCAATCCCGGCATGCAGTGGGAAGTGATCCAGGTCAAAGACAGCATCACGCCCGGCAATCCGCACTACAACGAGCGCTCGGCGTATGCAAAGACAATCCAGCGTGATGGGACGACGTGGGGGCCGTCATCGAGCTCGAATTTCGCGCACGCCGATTCGAAGATGACCTGCTACGCCTGCCACACCTCGTGGATGACGTCGTGCTCCGGCTGCCATCTGCCGCAGGAACAGAACGTCAAGGCCGAGGTCCATCACTACGAGGGCGGCGAGACGAGAAACTACGCGTCGTACAACCCGCAGGTGATCCGCACAGACGCCTTCATGCTCGGCGTGAACGGCACGACCAAAGGACATCGCCTCGCGCCGGTGCGCTCGTCGTCGGCGCTGGTCATCAGCTCGACGAATGCGCTGCGCGATCGCATCTACATTCAGCAGCCGCCGATTTCGTCCGCCGGATACTCGAGCCAGGCCTTCAACGCGCACGTTCCGCACACCGTCCGCTCGCGCGAAACGCAAGGCTGCGGAAGCTGCCACGTCACGAAAGAGAACGACAACAACGCCTGGCTCGCGCAGCTCCTGTTGCAGGGAACGAACTTCGTTAATTTCGTCGGCCGCTATGCGTATGTGGCCGAAGGGAAGGGCGGATTCGAGGGCGTCTGCGTCACGGAGTGGGACGAGCCGCAGGCCGTCATCGGCTCGTCGCTGCACAAGATCGTCTACCCCGATTACTACGCGAAGCATCAGGCCAACAAGCTGGAGTTGCAGACCGCGCACGAGCATCACGGCGACTCGCGCTCGCTGCAGATGCGCGGTGAGTTCATCTACAGCGCGAACGGCGAGGAAGGCTTCAGCGTCTACGACATCGCCAACATCGACAACAAGGATTTCTCCGAGCGCATCGTCTCGCAGCCGGTCTCGCCGCTCGGCCAGCGCACGTTCGTGAAGACGAAGTTCGCCTCTGCCGTCGCGCTGCCGACGACGATGCCGATCGATCCGAATCGCCAGACGCAGTTCATCCCCGAAAACGAAGAACAGCCGATCCATCCGCTTTACAAATACGTCTACGTTGCCGACCGCGAAGAAGGACTAATTCTCATCGACGTGACGACGCTCGCCGATGCGAATCCATCAAACAACTTCCTCACGCGCGCGGTCACCTTCAATCCCGGCGGCGCGCTCAACGGCGCGCGATCGATCTACGTCGCCGGCCGCTGGGTCTTCATCGGCGCGGACAGCGGCGTCGTGATCGTCGACGTCGACAAACCGCTGGCGCCGCGCCTCGTCGCCACGATTCCTGAATTGAAAGACGCCACCGGAATCGCCGTGCAGTTCCGCTACGCGTTCGTGACGACGGCGGATGGATTGTCGACCGTCGACATCACCGATCCGAATCATCCGCGCATCGCGGGACGCGTAGCCATTCCCGACGCACGCAGCGTCTACGTCGCGCGCACCTACGCGTACGTCGCCGGCGGTGCGAAGGGGATGGTCATCGTCGACGTCGAACGTCCCGAGAAGCCTTCGATCCTGCCGTGGAATGACGACGGCCCCCACGACGCGAACGACGTCAAAGTAGCGTCGACGAACGCATCCACCTTCGCCTACGTCGCCGACGGCAAGTACGGACTCAAGATCTACCAGCTCCTCTCGCCCGAATGGACGCCGGGATACGCCGGCTTCAGTCCGCGTCCGGAGCCGCGTCTCGTCGCCATGCGCCACACGCACGGTCCCGCGCTCGCGGTCTCCAAGGGCCTCGACCGCGATCGCGCCGTCGACGAAGGCGGCAACCAGGTCTCGATCTTCAACCGCATCGGCGCGCGCCCGATGACGCTCCCCGAAATGCAGCGGCTCTACCTCCGCGACGGAAAGCTCTACACCGTCAGCGAGACGCCGACGACGAAGCCGGTCACGAGGTGATGACGATGAAACGAATAGCGATTCTCTCCCTGCTGATGACAGCCGCCGTTGCCGCTCAGCAACCAGCGCCTCCGGCAACCGGGCAACCCGGCAACCCGGCAACTCCAGGCCACTACGAAGGCGTCGCCTCCTGCGCCAACTCCGGCTGCCACGGTTCCACGCAGCCGCTCAACACCACTCGCATTCTGCAGAACGAGTACTACACCTGGCTTAGCACCGATCGTCACGCGCAGGCCTACAACATCCTCTTCAACGATCGTTCCGCGCGCGTCGCCCGCAACATGCGCCTCAAAGGAAAGGCCTATCAGGAACCGGTCTGTCTCGATTGCCACAGCACCAACGTTCCCGCGCGGCTCGTCGCCGGTAAAGTCGATCCCGAAGACGGCGTCCAATGCGAGGCCTGCCACGGTCCCGCCAGCGGCTGGCGCGCCGAACATACGCAAACCGGCTGGACGCACGAGCAGTCGGTCGCACGCGGCATGACCGACCTGCGCAACATCCCCATCCGTGCCTCCAACTGTCTCTCCTGCCACCTCGGCAACAACAGCAAGGAAGTGGATCACGAGCTGATCGCCTCCGGCCATCCGATCCTCGCGTTTGAACTGGACAACTACACCGAGACGATGCCGCCGCACTGGCGCCGCGGCAAGGATTCGCAGACCGCCGACACGCACGGCGCGCGCGCCTTCGCCGTCGGACAGTCCGCCGCCTTCAGCCAGTCGCTCGACAACCTCGCCCGTCACGCGCGCGGCGATAAGTGGCCCGAGTTCTCCGACATGAGCTGCATCAACTGCCACCATTCGCTCGAGACGAGCGGCTGGCGCCAGGAACGCGGCTGGCCCGGCCGCGCCGGATTGCCGTCATGGAGCCCGCAGCACTGGGCCGTCCTCCGTCTCCTCGTTGGCCGCGCCAACCCCTCGGCACGCGCACAGCTCGACGACGACGTGCAGCAGATCGCCTCGCGCGTCGCCCGCATGAACGACACGAACGGCATCGCGCAAGCCGCCACCGACGCCAAGCGCATCATCGATGGCGTTACGCCGCAGATTGCCGCCCTGAGCTGGCGCGATGACGACGTCCGCGCCCTCATGCGCACCATCGCCGGCGACACCGACTTCCTCCTCACCTCCGACGTCCACTCCGCCGAGCAGACCGCCCTCGCCCTGCAAAGCCTCGCCTCGGCGTTAACCCGCAGCAACCCGCGCTTGCTCAAGAGCCCGATGACCGAGGCGATCGACGCGCTGTTCGAGGAGATCAAGACTCGCGAACGATACGAGCCGTCGCGTTTTGTGCAGAAGCTCGCCGCCCTGCGCAGCACGCTATAACCGAGCGTCCCTCTCCCCGAGTCCTTTCCGGGGAGAGGGCGACACGCAGCGAAGCGGAGTGCGGGTGAGGGGCGGTCCCTGAAACCACGATCTCGCGCCGGTCCCGGCACTTTCCTTGCTCTTTCCAGCCACTGGAGACTAATGAAAATGCCAGCCAGAAAACGCGAATTGATCGAGCCGCATGCGGGTGACAAACGCTACGTACGCCGCGACGCAAAGGGGCAATTCAAAGAATCCGACGATGTGAGCCGGTCGTTGTCGCAGGATGTCCGGCGCAAAGCCTCGACGGCGTCCAAGTCCGGCCAAGGCGACCGCGGCGATCGCAAGTAACTGATACCTGTCATCCTGAGCCGGCGAACCCGCGGAGGGGTTGAGGACGGTCGAAGGATCCCCAGCTGGTGACTACAGGTCCTTCGACCGTGCCTCCAATGTTTGTCATCCTGAGACTGCCGGAGCCACGAAGTGGCGGAGGACGGCGAAGGATCTCAAGATTACGGGCTCCGGCTGGAACAGCGCATTTGGAACAGCGCATCCTGAGATCCTTTGGCGCGCTACGTGGCTCCGCCAGCCTCAGGATGACAGACTCTCTTTTCCTTCTCGTCGCACTTCCGTCATAATGTCCGCACACCCCAACGGAAAATCGACGCTGTGAAAGGGAGAGGCCATGAGTCTTTTCGACTTCCCGCGCATCAACATCTCCGGGACGCTCACGCTGGTTCCGGGCACGGCGAACAACGACGACTACGCCGGGTCGGTCACCTTTCCTGACGGGCCGAACAAAGGGCAGACGCTGGCGCTGATCGATTCGAAGCTCGTGCAGCCGCGCACGTATGGGATGGCGGACGACGAGTTCATCGCCTGGGTGCAGAAGCGGCATCCGTTCGATCCTCCTGTCAACGGCAAGCCGCAGATGATCATCCCCGCCGAGTGGAACTACTACGGCGACATGAGCTCCCGCGTGAGCGATGCCTCGGTCATTGGAGTCCAGACTTCCAATCAGCTCTACACGACGGTTGATCCTGCTGTGCCGGTGACGTCTCTGATCGGCGCACCCTTGACCTATTACGGCGGCATCACCGATGTTAATTCCGAGGGCTCGCCTCCGGCCACGCAGTTCTTCATCGAGCAGTTGACGCTGGGGAACGGTTCGAACATCGCGCTGCAGGGCCCGGCCTCGAAGGGCGCCTGCCAATGGCTCAACTTCTATCGCAACGTGAACCTCACCGAAGACGGCGGCGCGGGCGGGTATGTCTATCACGTGATCCTGAAGTCGAAGTGCGGCGGGAAATTCAACATCCCCGGCTTCGAAGATCCGTCGATCATCGGCGCCATCTTCCGCTACTACCTCTACCGCAGCGTGCAGCGCGTTCAGGGGAACGACAACATCGAGAAGATGTATGCGATCCAGGGACAGAACGCAGCCGACATTCAATTCGTGGCGACGATCGCGCCGCTTCGCGCGGACGAAGTGATCACCACCGGTCCGGTCGGAAGGCTGCTCGTCGCGCCGCCTCCCTCGATCTCGACGCAGCCGCTGACGAAGAACAACGGCGGCGGGACGATCGCGCTCGCGCCCGCGGTGCTGCAGCAGGACGGCAATCGCATCTCCGTCGATTTCGTCGGCACGTTTCCCGACAACAATCAGCCTGCCAGTAACGACAAGTACGACTTCGGTCCCGTTGAGTTGATGGTCGACGGCAACGGAACGAGTGCGTCGATCGGAAACGTCCATTACCTAACTCCCTCGGACGGCGATCGACGCGGCTGGCTTTTCGACTTCGATATCTCCGGTAACCCTGCCGCGCAAAAGGCGCTGACCGATCCGGCCGCAACGTTTCGTCTCTCGAGTCCTAAGTTCAACGACGTGCTGAACGAGAGGGATTACTACATCGTCTCGAATCAGCAGGCTGTCTACGCCGAACAGAACGGAGCGCCCGATTCGTTCATGAACCAAGGGACGGCGGAGCCGGCCACGATCAGCGTGTATCAACACGGCAAAGTGCTGCCGGCCGGCGTCTGTCCGCCGATTACGGTCTGGAGCTACAGCACCGTCCCGCTGCAGACGCCCGGCGCGCTCGTGCAGGTGGCTCAAAACTTCAACCCGGGCGATCTGCTCACCGTCGATGTATCACGGCCCGGCAACTTTACCTTCACGTTCACGGTCGACGGTCAGCCTTCGCCGCCGCCCAGCTACAACGCGTTTCTCAATCCGCCGTTCACGACGCTCACGAATTCGCCGCAGCTCTGCATGCGCATCCTGCCGAACGAGGACTACTCGCATTTCTACGTCGATCCGTCGTCGCCGGAACCGATCGGCAACGACAGCCTCACCTTCGACATCGTCTACGGGGCAGTGCTGCGCACGTACTACCTGCTCTACCCGATCATGAACAAACACATCCCTCTGAACTCGGAGCAGGATGTGGCCAACGGCGCCGGCGCGATCATCGCCCGCACCGATCCATCGCTCTGGATGTCGATCCACTACATGCCGCGAACGCGCGACATGTCGTCCAGCCGCCGGACGCTGCTGCAGGCATGGTGCAGAAAGCAGCCGAAGCCGCACGAAAAGAAGAGCGACGCGAGGGAGAGTAGGGACCCTAAGCCTTGGGCGGTCTATTTGCTCGCGTATCTGCTGCTCGCATTTCCGGTGTTGTACGCGATCGACTGGAAAGTCTCGGACTTGAAGGAGTTTTGGACGTACCGGCTGACGCTGATCGCACCGATATCGTTTATTTTTCTCGCGCTTGTCCCAGGTGTTCTGGCCATCGTTTATCACCTCGTGACGCTGGTGCAGAGCGGTAACCAGTCGCGCAAATTGAAAAGCGACGGGACGCTCGGCAGGAAACGCAATCCCTGGGTCGTCTATTTGCTGGCGTACTTGCTGCTCGCTTTTCCGGTGCTGTACTCGATCGACTGGAAAATCACGGAAAAGTTCTGGACGTACCGACTGACGCTGGGCGCGCCGGCGTTGTTTATTTTTCTCGCGTTCGTCCCAGGTGTTCTGGCCATCGTTTATCACCTCGTGACGGTAGTGCAGCGCAGGAACCAGAATATCGACGTAGTCAATGCCTATTACACGTGGCTGAGCACTCGGGGCCGCGCGCATCAGAAGGGGCTGAAACGGTCCGGCGACGTCACCACCGGCCCTCTCAGCGCGAACGCGGCGACCATCATGCTCGTGGCTGTCTTCCTCTTCGTGGCCATCATCGCGGGGTATATGCATTGGGACGGTCCGAAGGACGCTGGCTTACGCGGTGTGGTCTACGCGGGCCTCGGCGCGTACGTCGCCGTCCTCTACTTCATGATTTCGCGGCTGTACGCGAGCGCGCTTTCCTCCCGATTCCTCATGTCCAGCGCGATTGGCACCGCCTCGGCGATCGTCATGGGCTGGATTTTCGGGACGATCGGAGCCAGCGTCTTCCATGTCGGCCCTGTTAGCCTGAATTTCTCCACCGTGCTCTTTCTCACCGGCCTGTTTCACAAGTGGGCGTTCGATGCGATGCGTCAGCGCGCGCGCAAGCTGTTCGGCCAGCCGGATCCGGAGACCACGGAAATGCCCCTCGACACCATCGAGGGCGTTGACGACGTGCACGCCGATCTCCTCAGCGAGTACGGCGTCTCGACCGTGCAGCATCTCGCGACCGCCGAGCCCGGGGAGCTCTGCGAGCGGACACTGCTGCCGCTGGACCGCATCACGGAATGGATGGATCAGGCCATCCTCGTCAAATATCTCAACAAGGGCATCGTGGCGGCGCGCTCGCTAGGCATCCGCGGCGCGACCGACCTGATCATGATTTACATCCAAGCTTCCGCTGAATCGCCTGCCGGACCGATGTCGAAGCTGCTGGACAGTCTCAGCGAAAAGATAACGATGCCGCGGGCATCCATCGACGCGATCGCCGACAAGCTTCACCACGACTACACCGTCGGCTTGGTCTATGAACTGCGCGAAGGACAGAGACTCCGATAGGCCGTGCAGGCGGCGCCGCCGTTCCCAGCGCTACTTCGGCAGCGCCGCGGCCATTTCCATCATCGACTGCTCGAACTCCGCGTTGAGCTCGCGCTCGTCCGCCCACGCCACGCCGACGACCGCGCGGACGTCACCGGCATCATCGAGCACCGGCACCGCGATGGCGGCCTGCGCGTCGACCGCCTTCGCGCCCGGCTTGATCGTGCCGCTGTCGTCCGTCTGCAGGTTGCAGGTCTGGACCGGCTCCTTGCGGACCTGCGCGATACCCGCCATCCCTTTGCCGTGCGGCACGTGCGCGACGATGGCAATGACGGGCGGGGGGATGTGGTGGGCGGCGGTGAGATAGAGATCCTCGCCGCGCTGCTCGTGCACCGTGCCCGCAACACCGCCCACTTGCCCGATGAGCGATTCGAGGAAACTCTGATGCGCTGCGTTCCGTTCGAACATCGGCGCGAGGATAACATCGGCGTTCAACCACAGATCTAACGCCGAGTTTTGATCGCAATGCTCCGGCCGATCATCTGGATGACCGGTTCGCATTTCACTGGCTCGTCCGGTGTGCTGGTCTCGCATAGGAAGCCCACCGATCGCCCGGATGGCGTTCGCAGCACGACGTGTCCGGTCTCGGCACCGAAAACTCGCGATTCGTCCTTGTGAAGAAGGGCGTCGTTGCTGATGAATCCGCGATAGTCCGTATACGCGGCCAGCCCCGTCAGTTTGCCTGCTTTGTAAGGCCGTGCCTCGGCGAACGAATCGTATCCGCCCGGAATGCCGAACCCGCGGCCGCTTTCTTCATTCGTCTCGAACTGCATCTGATCGAGCGCCTCGACATAGGTCGTGTCTGTCTTGAACACGAACAGCGATAGAGGAACGGCGGGCGCACCCCACCGGGAATGCCTGGCGCGCTTCGCCCATCCGCGCGGACGAAGCGCGATCCCGCACTGCATGCTGTCGTCGATCTGTTTCGCGGGCATCAGTTGCGCGGACCACGACGCCGGCATCGTGAAGGTGACGCCGCACGTTCGAAATTCGACGCGCCGCGTGCCGGCCGCCGCCGTTACGGCAACAAGACTCGCCAGCATCATCAACGTTCGACGCATCACGATCGATCACGCCTCGGGGCGCCGCAAGGACTTCCTCGAAATACGAATCATCAACGCGGCAACATAAAGAATCGCCGGCGCGATGAAGCAGATCCCGTACGAGCACGTGTCTTCCAGCGACGTCACGCGCCTCCACAGCGGAAGCGGCGAGTGACTGAAAGCGAGATCGATGCTGATCAGAATCACCATCGGCAGCATGAAAAAGCCGAGGAACCAGCGCAGCTCTCTACGGATGCTCATGACGTCAAAGTATGCGCTATCAGTTCTGGATTGATCCTCGCCCGTTTCACGCTGCGCGTGAAACGCGTATCGTGTATGACACGCGATCTGTGGCCACAAAGCGATCTGTTTCATTTGCAGCGCCTTCATGCCGGCATTCATTGCAGCCGCAAGCGCGACGAGATCAAATCCCCGATCATTCTCATTCGCCGCGACTAGCCGCAACCCCTCCTCAATCCTCTCCACCGCGGGACGCCACTGTCCCGTCTGCGCGTGAAAGATCCCGACGCTGAACTGTAGAAAGATGCGGATGAAATCGGGTTCGTCGCGGACGCCTTCGAAGAACAGCTCTTCGAACAGATCGCTGGCTTCGAGGTAGTCGCCGTCGTTGAAGAGGGCAATCCCTCGGAGGAAGCGCGGGTCGTCGATTAGTTCCATTTCAGACACCGTTGGGAGACGCGAATCTAGATTTCAGCCGCGTTTCCGCGTGAAACTTCGACCTTTTCTCGGGGCGCTTAACCGACGTCGCAAATCTTCCGTACGCACTCGCGCGTTTCTTCCGAGAATGAAGCCAGCTCTTCGGCGCACATGATTTCGGTCGATACGGCTGTGGCGATCTTAAATAACGCGTTCGAACGGCGGCGATCGTCGAACACATTCGCGATCTTGCGATTGGATTCCGCGACAAAGCGGTAGAGGGCCAGGAATCTCTCATGCCCCGAATCACCCTCGGTTCGGAATTTAGCGGCGGCTGTAACCACGGACTCGCAGAAACGGTTCAGCAGGATCGGCGCAAGCCGTTGCCACTCCTTCCAATCGCTCTCCGGCAGATGTTCTAGCATGGTCCCTCGGGCCTATGCGCGCCTTAGTTTTACCAGGAACGCAGTCTCGCCGAAGCTATCGAACGGCGTGGCGCGTCTCCAGGAGGCTTTCTCGCTCCATGATTGATCTCACAATGCCCGTCGATCGTAGCACGCGCTTTTCGACCAGCGAATGCATGGCGACACCGGGAAGAGATCTACGAGGTCGGCTAGAAAATCGTCGTCAGTTCCATGTCAGAGATCGCAACTGATCGAGGTTTACGTTGCCACCGGAGAGGACCACGGCTACGCGCGAGCCGGGCGGGAGTTTGATCAGGCCGTGCAGGAGCGCGGCGACCGGGGCGGCGGCGGCGCCTTCGACGACGAGTTTGCAGCGTTCCATGATCCAGATCATGGCGTCGAAGATTTCGCGGTCGGGGAGGGCCACGATCTCGTCGACGAAGCGCTGCACCACGGAGAAGTTGATCTCGCCCGCGCGGCGGACGCGCAGGCCGTCGATGATCGTTTTGCAGTCGATCGTTTCGAGGTGGCCGGCTTCGATGCTCGCCTTCATCGCCGGCCCGTCGCTCGATTCGACGCCGATCACTTTGACGTTCGGGTTGTGGCTCTTCATCGCCATCGAGACGCCGGAGATCAGTCCGCCGCCGCCGATCGGGACGATGACTGCGTCGAGCTCGGGCCAGTCTTGAATGATCTCCAGTCCGAGGGTGCCCTGACCGGCGATGAGCTGCTCGTCGTCGAACGGATGCACGTAGGTGAGCCCTTCATCGCGCACGAGCTCTTTCGCTTTCTCATTCGCCTCATCCCAGATCGTTCCGTGCAGTACGACCTCGGCGCCATATCCGCGCGTGGCGGCGATCTTGGCAGGCGTGGCGTTTTCGGCCATGCAGACGACGGCGCGGATGCCGTGGATCTTCGCCGCCAGCGCGACGCCTTGGGCGTGATTGCCAGCCGAGGAGCAGACCACGCCGCGCGCCTTCTGCTCCTCCGGCATCAGCGCGAATTTGTTCAGCGGGCCGCGGATCTTGTACGACCCGACGCGTTGGAACATCTCCGCTTTCAGGCGAACGTCGAAGCCGGTCAGCTCGCTGAGTTGCCGCGACGTCAGTAGCGGCGTGTGCTTGATGTGCGGCGCGATGCGGGCGCGCACTTCTTCGAAATCTTTCAATGTGAGGGTGAACATGGCGTCCAGTTTATCCGGCTGACGCCGCGTTAGCGGCTTCAGAGGATAGCCAGGGGTGCGAGCGTTTTTGCGAGCACCCCTGGAAATGAGAGGCGTGGAGTGTTGTGCCGCGTCAGCGGCACCGGACGCGCGGCAGTTCCAGTGCCGCTGACGCGGCACAAAATCAACACGCTCGACTTTCCAGGGGTGCGCGCTTCGCCGCACCCCTGGCTATCCTCCGCTGCCGCTCCGCGGCGATTACGGCTGTGGCCTTCCTCCAACCGGCACCGCGACATACGGCACGTTCGCGTCGCGCATCATCTTGTTGAGCGCTTCGAGGTCCGTCTTCGTGATCGTCTGTGCCTCGGCGGTCGCATCCTTCAGCAGGCCTTGCAGCACTTTGATTTGATCGAGTTGCCATGCGGTTGGCGTGGCGGCGTAGTTCTCGATGCCGCCGAGGAGTTGCGTGATGCGTTGCGTGACCGGCGGCGGCGTGTAGACGACGGGCGGGCCGGCCCAGCCGAGGCCGGGCGACGGCTGACCGCACTGCGTCGGGGTGCCGAGTTTCAGGCAGGTCTCGTCGACCTTCTTCATCAGATCGTCGGCCGCTTTCTGGATGTTCTCCGGCAGCTTCGTCTTCTTGTAATCCTTGAGCGCCGTGTGCAGTCCGGTGATCGAGCGGCGCGCTGCGGCACCGGCTGTGGCCATCTGCGCGAGTTGGTTGATCGCTTGACGGCGCGCCACGCGATCCTCAGCCGTCATCTCAATTCGCGGATCTTCCTCGACGACGACTTTGGTCGATTGCTCGTCCTTCCCCGAGGCAACTTTCACCGTGTACTCGCCCGGCTCGACGCGCAGCGCGCCCTGGAATCCGCCGAAGCCGCCGCCCTGCTCGCTCGCTTGTTCGGTCGCGGCTTCGGTCACGCCGCCGCCGGCGGTTGCGCCGGCTCTTGCCGGTTCCGGCTCGCGCGGAGCTTCGTTCACCGAGCGCGTGCGAAGGTCCCACGTCACGCGATTGATGCCCACGTCGTCGGTGCCGTCGATCTCGCGAATCACTTTGCCGTCCTTGTTCGTGACGGTGATCTTTACCTTCTCTTTGTCCGCCGGTTTCGACTTCAGGAAGTAGGTGATGGCCGCGCCGCTCGGCGGATTCGGTCCGAAGAACGCCTTGTGGCCGGTGACGCCGCTGCGATTGGCGATGCGCCACTCGGTCGCGGGACGCGGCTCGAACAGATGGAGCGCCTCGGCGGGAATCACATCCGTCATCTGCTCGATCGGGCTGAGGTCATCGAGGATCCAGATCGAGCGTCCGTGCGTGGCGAGGACGAGATCGTTGTCGCGCGGGTGGATGGCGATGTCGTCGACCGGCACCGTTGGCAGGTTCAGCTTGAGATGCGACCAGTGCTCGCCGCGGTCGTACGAAACGAAGAGTCCGCGCTCCGTGCCGAGGAAGAGGAGCTTCGGATTGCGGAAATGTTCGCGGATGACGTGGACGGTTCCGTCGGCCTCTTCGATACCGTTGCGGATCGGTCTCCACGTCGCGCCGTAGTCGCTGGTCACGAAGACGTAGACGCCGAAGTCGTTGCTGCGATGGCCGTCGAGCGTCGCGTACGCGGTCCCCTCGTTGAAGCGCGAGGCGACCACGCGGCTGACGTAAATCCCTTTTTTCGGCGACACGTTCTTCCACGTCTTGCCGCCGTCGCGCGTGACCTGCAGGTTGCCGTCGTCGGTGCCGGCGTAGAGCAGGTCGCGATTCGTGGGCGACTCGCTGATCGTCGTGATCGCCGGCCAGGCCTGCACGCCGTCGTGACGCGACATGGTGTTCTTGTCCGGCACGCGGCCCATGATGGGGAGTTTGTCGCGATCTTCGCCGGTGGTGAGATCGCCGCCGAGGCGCGTCCATGAATCTCCGCGATCGGTCGATTTGAAGAGATAGTTGCCGCCGTAGTACAGCGTCTTGTTGTCGTACGCCGACACCACCAGTGGCGAGTTCCACTGAAAGCGCAGCCGTTCGCCCTCGGCGGCAGGCGGCCGAATCGATCGCGACTCGTGCGTCTTCAGATTGCGGCGCAGCAGGTTGCCGTCCTGCGACTCGGCGTAGACGGTGTTCGGATCCGTCGGATCGATCTGCGCGTAGAAGCCGTCGCCGCCGCCGACCGTGTACCAATCGGAGTTGGCGATGCCGCGCGTGTCGAACGTGGCCGACGGTCCGCACCAGACGTTGTTGTCCTGCAGCCCGCCGCAGATGTGATACGGCCGCTGCATGTCGAGTCCGATCTCGTAAAACTGGCCGATGGCGAGGGTGTTGAGGTAATCCCAACTGCGGCCGCGATCGCGGCTCGTGTAAATGCCGCCATCCGAGCCGGCGATCATGTGATTCGAGTCGTGCGGATCGATCCACATGGCGTGATAGTCGCCATGAATCTTCTGCACCAGGTTCGTCTTGAACGTCTTGCCCGCATCCTCGGAGTAGTACATCTGCGCGCCGTGCACCCACACCCGCTGGTCGTTGTTGGGATCGATGACGACCTGGCTGTAGTAGCTGCCGCGCGGATTGGTTTCGGATTGCTTCGTCCACGTTTCGCCGCCATCGTCGCTGCGGAAGATGCCGCCGTTCGCATGCTCGATGAGCGCGTAGACGACGTTCGCGTTGCGGCGATAGAAGTTGACGCCGATGCGTCCGATTTCTTTTGCCGATTGGGGATCAGCATCGGCGACTTTCTTCGCATCGGGATCCCACGGCAGACCTTTCTCCAGCTTTTTCCACGTCGCGCCGCCGTCGGTGGTTTTGTAGAGACCGGACCCGGGCCCGCTGCCGCTGAAGCCGAAGACGGTGCGGCGGCGCTGGTACATCGCGGCGATCAGCGTGCCGGGCGAATCGGGATCCATGGCGATGTCGGTCGCGCCGGTGTCGTCGTTGACGAAGAGAACGTTGCTCCACGTCTTCCCGCCGTCCGTCGATTTGTAAACGCCGCGATCTTTCGACGCTCCCCACAGATTTCCGCCCGCGGCGACATAGAGCGTGTTCGGATCGGCAGGGGAGATGACGATGCGCCCGATGTGCATGGAGTTGGCGAGGCCCATGTGCTTCCACGTCTTGCCGGCGTCGGTCGATTTGTAAACGCCGTTGCCCCACGATCCGCTCTGCCGGTTGTTCGACTCGCCGCTGCCGACCCAGACGATCGACGGATCGGACGGCGCGACGGTGACGTCGCCGATGGTGGACGTCGGCTGATCGTCGAACACCGGCTCCCACGTGATCCCGCCGTTCGTGGTCTTGAACACGCCGCCCGCCGCGGTGCCGACGTAGATGATGTCCGGATTGCTCTCAACGACGGCGAAGTCGTCGATGCGTCCGCCCATCGCGGCCGGCCCGATCTCGCGGAACTTGAGACCTTTGAATACGTCGTTGTAATCCGGCGCAGCGACGGCATTCTTCGGCTTGTCAGCAGCGAACACAGCAACAGACACGAACATCGCGAGAAGTGCAGTTTTCATATGGGGGAAACAGTACTAGGCGAAGGGGACCGTTGTCACGCGGAGGCGCGGAGAGGCGGAGATCAGCGGCGTTCGATCACGGCGCGCAGATGCGTTGTCCCATGATCGAGATCGTCGAGGACGGCGTTGATGGCGTTCGCATCGAGTCCAACTCTCCTCGTAATTACGCGCGACATGTCGATCGCTTCTTGGCTCGCGAGGTCGAGCAACTCGACGAGCTCTTCGCGGGTGTGATCGGAGACGCCGATGATGCGGCGTTCGTTCGCCAGCACGTCGCGATAGGGATCGATGGCCAGCTCGCGAAGGTTGATGGCGACGATCATGATCCGTCCGCCGCGGCGGAGCGAGCGGAGTGCCTGCAACGTCGTCGCGGGATGACCGGCGAAATCGAGGGCGACGTCGACGTCGCGCAACTCCTCGGCCGCGATCGGGATGGCGCCGAATGATTTCGCCATCTCCAGTTTCTCCGGCACGCGATCGACGGCGAAGACACGGTTCGCGCCGAGGACCTTTGCCAATTGCACGGCGGAGGCGCCGAGGCCACCTAAGCCGATGATGGCGACCGACTCGCCGGCCTGCAGGCCGGCCAGGCGGAGGGCGTGATACGCCGTCGCGGTCGAGCACATCATCACTGCGGCCGCTTCGAAGGAGACGCCATCCGGAATCGGCACCGCGTTCGCGGCAGGGACGACGATGCGCTCCGCATAGCCGCCATCGACCTCCTTTCCGAGCATTCGGCCGTCATCGTGAAGGTAGTGAAGTGCGACGCGTCGATCGGTGCCGGCGACGACGCCTGCGATTTCATGACCGAGCGTCAGCGGCAGGTTCACCGATCCGCCGCCGGCGCGGTAGTGCGCATCGCTGTGGCAGATGCCGGCGGCGCGGATGTCGACAAGGAATTCGCCCGGAGCGGCGATCGGCTCGGCGATGTCGTCATCGACGAGCGGCGACTTGAGTTGCGTCAATCGGACAGCATGCATGGCGGGAGTTTATCCGTGGAGTTGAACCCAATCCGCAGATGGCGCAGATGACTCCAGATTTTCTTCATCAGGAGCCATGGCTCACACCTTCGAAATGTCGATCGTAAGTTCTTTTAATTTAGCGTCTTAGCGTGAACCGAAAAGCGAAGGTGGGGCCACATGCCCATTCAGCGTGGTCGCATCAAGATCACCTGCCTCTGATATTGATGTCTCGCGCGGTGACATCGATATCACCCGCCCCTGATATGGATGTCACCTGCCCCTGATATCAATATCAAAGCGTCTGATATCGATATCAGACAGGTTGATATCAATATCAAAGCGTCTGATATCGATATCACCTGCCTTGATATCGATATCAACCTGTCTGATATCGATATCACCTGTTCTGCTATCGATATCAGAGGCAGCTGCACCGACATGGCCCCCGTGACTCCCATACGTGTCGAACCAGGAGCGGAAGCCAATCCGCAGATGGCGCAGATGCCCACAGATCTCCTTCATCTGCGTTCCATCTGTGAAATCTGCGGATCACTCGTCAACTGTGAGAGGATCGCGCGCATGCCATTTTCCTCATTCGGACTGCACGCCGACCTGCTCCTCGGGGTGAAAGAGCTCGGATTCAAACGCCCCACGCCGATCCAACTGGACGCCATCCCGCCGGCCGTTGCCGGCAAAGACGTACTGGCCTGCGCCATGACCGGCAGCGGCAAGAGCGCGGCGTTTCTCCTGCCGATTCTCAATCGCCTCATCGGCAAGAAGCGCGGCACGACGCGCGCGCTGATCCTGACGCCGACCCGCGAGCTGGCCGCGCAGATCGATGAACACCTGCGCGAGCTCGCGGTGCACACGCCGCTTTCCGGTGCCGCGGTTTACGGCGGCGTCGGCATGGGGCCGCAGGAGCACGCCTTCCGCAGCGGCGTCGACGTCATCGTCGCCACGCCCGGACGTCTGCTCGATCACTTCCAGTACGGCTACGCAAAGCTGGAAGGGTTGGAGGTCCTCGTCCTCGACGAAGCGGACCGCATGCTGGACATGGGATTCCTTCCCGACATCCGCCGCGTGCTGCGCCATCTGCCAACCAAGCTGCAGACGCTTTTCTTTTCCGCCACGCTGCCGCAGCCGATCGTCGAGCTGTCGAAGGAGATGCTGAAGAATCCGGCCACGATCTCGATCGAGCGGAAGTCGGCGCCGGCCACCGGCATCACGCAGTCGGTCTTTCCCGTGTCGCAGGATCTGAAACTGCCGCTGCTGGAGACGCTGCTCAAACGCCGCGAGATCCAGAACGCGATCGTTTTCACCCGCACCAAGCACCGCGCCAACCGTGTTTTCGAACAGCTCGAACGCCACAAGGTTCGCGTGGCGCGCATCCACGGCAACCGCAGCCAGGCGCAGCGCACCGACGCGCTGGCGGGATTCAAGAACGGCCGCTACCAGATCCTCGTGGCCACCGACATCGCCGCGCGCGGCATCGACGTCGAGGCACTTTCGCACGTGGTCAACTTCGACGTGCCGGGGATGCCGGAGGATTACATCCACCGCGTCGGCCGCACCGCGCGCGCGGAACTGACCGGCGATGCGATCACGTTCGTCGCGCCGGACGAGGAGAACGATCTCCGCGCCATCGAGCGCGCGATCGGCAAGCGCCTTCCTCGGGTTACCGTCCCCGATTTCGATTACGCGCAGAAGCCGGCTGAGAAACTCGAGATCCCGATCCAGGAGCGGATCGCTGCGATCCGCGCGCGAAAGGCCGAGGATCGCGCAAGGGCCAAAGCGAAAGCGGAGAGGCGAGGGACGGCAGCGCCAACTCCGGCACGGGCGCCGGCTCGTGCGCAGCAGCCGAAGGGAGCGTCCGCTGCGCCTTCCGGGCAGCGAAGAGATCAGTCCCGCCGGCCCGCCGGAGGCAATCGATCGGGCGGTCCGCCGTCGCGCGGCCGGCGCTGATTTCTTTCCTCAGATAAACTCAGCTGTCTATCAAGGAGCCAGTCATGCGCCGTCTCTTCGTCATTGCGATTCTCGTCGTCGTCGCTCTTCCGCTGTTCGCTACGCAGCCGAATCCGTCCGCGCGGCAGAAAGAGCTTGCCGCAAAACTCATCACCGCCATGCGTCTCGACCGCCTCGGCCCGTCGGCGATGGAAGCGATGTACGGCGAGATCGAACGGCAATTCATCAGCGAGGCCGAGGCGAAGGGGAACGATCCCGACGACGTCGCCGAGGCGAAAGAGATGTTCGCCGCGTTCCGCGAGAAAGTCAGAAAGATCGACTTCAACGCGCTTCTTCGGGACGAGCAGGCCGCGATCTACGCGAAATACTTCACCGAGCAGGAGCTCGCTGACCTCGTCGCCTTCTATGCGAGTCCGGCAGGAACGAAGATGGTGGAGGTCATGCCGCAGCTGATGGCCGAGGGAGCGCGGATGGGCACCGACAAGCTCGGGCCGAAGATTCAGGAAGTGATGAACGAGGTCACGGAAGAAGGCGAGAAGAAGCGCCCGTGGCGCCGCACGACCGCCGATATGCGTGCGCTCGCCACCGCGGTCGAGGCGTATCAAACCGATCAGGAGGACGGCACCTATCCTGCGGCCACCGATCTTGCGGGATTGAAGATGGCGTTGAAGGACGTCTACATGACGCAGAAGTTCCCCGAGAAGGACATGTGGGGGCATTCGTACGAATACGTCGTTTCGCCGGACCGGCATCACTACCGGATCGTCAGCGCCGGCGCAGATGGGATCTTCGAATGGGACAGCCGCAAGATCGAGATCGCGAAGGATGGAGCGGAACCGGCCAGCCGTTATCGCGACCGGCTCGAGGATGATCTCATCTACGCCGATGGGAACTTTTTCCAGCTTCCCATCCAGATGAAACCGAAGGTGCAGAAGAAGGAGTAGTCCCTCCGATTTCGAAGGGGGCCACACCTTCGATTTTTTCCACCGCCTAACTCGCTGATTTCAAACGCCTTCCCAATCGACCATTCCGCGTATCGCGAGAGTCGATGGTTATTCGCAGTTTTACTGGCTGGCGATTCGAAGGTGTGGCCCCACTGCTCGCTTGCGATGAGTAGTCGGTGAATGTTGGCGACATGGCCGTCAAAAAGAAGACGACCATGTTGAACTGGCTACTGACGTGGCTGAAAAAGCTCGGCGACCGGCTGTCAGGGCTCACAACGGCTCTGATCGAATGGGGTGGCGTGCTTCTGGCCGTCTTCATCGTTCAGTGGTGGTACAAAACCCCGCCCATTCGATTTGTGCCGCACTCCCTATTCGCGGTATTTGCGATGTTGCCAGGTGTGCTCGGACTTGCAAATCACTTCGCGAGCGTCCTTCCGCGGTATCGCGCCACACGTGACACGGTCATCGATTATCAGAATTTCTGCGACGGTTTTGACGCGTGGTGGCGGAATGTGGGGTGGCCTCGAAAGCTGAAGCTCGCCGGCCTGAGTGAGGCGTCTACAGTTTTTGCCCTGTCCCCGAGACGCGTCAGGACGGACGACGACATCTTGTCCTATCGTCCGATGACGGCCGCAGCGGTCTGGGCGTCGCTGCTCCTGACGACTGTCTTTATGATCGCGGCCTCGGTTGCCTATGACAAGCATGACCTCACCGGTCATTTCCCGCACCTGCGACTTGAACAGACAGAAACGGGGGCGGCACTCGATGCGCTTGAGGCCACGCTCGATAACAAAGCGATCAACGGTTTTCTCTTCGCGGCGCTTGGCGCGTTCGTGTCCGTCATGTGGCGGATGATCAATCGTATCAACGCGAATGCGCTGACCTCCCGATTCATGTTTACGGCGAGCCTGCGAAGCACGATCGCGATGATGATCGGACTCGCTGCCGGGCAGTTCGACCTGTTCTCCTTTCTTAAAGCGAACGGTGCGATGGAGTCGCTGTTTTTTCTGACCGGACTCTTTACCGATTGGGCGCTGACATCCTTGCGCGCGCGCGCCAGAACCGTTTTTCAGCAGCCGGACAGCGCCTGTGATCGGCTTCCGTTGTGCTTTGTAGACGGCCTTGACGACGGCGTGATCGATATCCTTGACGAGATCGGTATCTGGGACATCGAGCACCTGGCGACCAGCGAGCCGGCAGAGCTGACGATTCGCACCTTGTACCCCTTCAATCGCATCAATGACTGGATCGACCAGGCAATTTTGATCAGCTACTTCAGGCGCGACATCGTGGTCGCGCGGAAGCTTGGCATTTCGAGCGCCATCGATCTCGCACTGACCTACAGCTACACGATGGGTGATCAGGCCGATGCCCGGCGGGACAACGCCTCCAAAGTTCTGGATGAACTTGCAACCAAAGCCGGGATGTCGCGAGCGTGCCTCGACCTCATGTGTCTCAACCTCTGGTTCGACTACACGGTTGAACAGTTGTATCGCTTCTGGCAGCACCACCGTCAGGACGCGGAAACTGGCGATACGGCCAGCGTGTAGTCCCCTGGTTCTCGGAGGGGGCCACACCTTCGATTTTTCCCACCGCCTAACTCGCTGATTCCAAACACCTTCGCAATCAACGATTCCGCGAGTCGTGGGGGTCGATGGTTATTCGCAGTTTTCGAACTGGCGAAACGAAGGTGTGACCCCACTGCTCGTGTGCCGAAACCGTGTCCGTGGTTCTCTCGATCGGGACGGCTTGTCTAACGCATCAACCCGAGCGAGGAGGGGCCGATGCGAGGAGCGATGACGGCGTTTGCGATCGTTGGACTGCTGGCGGTTCCTCTTCGGGCCGGCGACGAGGTGGTTGCGGAGGCGAAGCGGCACGTGAATGAATCCAGTCTGACGCCGGCCGACTCAATCGCTGGCGTCGTCGAGAAGTCGCTCGCGGATGTGACCAGCGCGGCGGAGCTGTTCGCGATCATCCAGGAGCGGTTCGGACTGAAGGAAGAGACGGCGCGGCGGATCGGGATTGCCGCTCTGAACAATCTCATCGCTGACGGCGGAACCGCAGGGCGGAATGACGAAGAGCGCGAGGAGATCGTCCGTTCGCTCGATCGCGATTACGCGGCGGCGCTGCGCAGCGATCCGTCGAGCGAAGCGGTCGCGCGCGAATACCTTGTGCTGATCGCCGATGAGGACAACCGCTATCCGGACGCGGCGAAGCGCATTCGCGACGTGCTACGCGGGCTGGCCTCCGATCGCCGCGGGTTCGTGGCGCTTCAGGTGATGAGCGACTCTCGCATCCGTCACGCCGATAGTGAACTGTTCGAAGCGGCGGCCGAGTCGCAGGGACTCGATCCGCTGGCGTTGGCCATCGCCGGCGACGAGATCATCGGTAGCAGCAACGCGGAGATCTTCGAGCGGGCCGCCGAGGGGTGGTTGGCGCAGAAGGAGAGTGAGTCGGCCGCGGTGGCGTCGGCGCGAGCGATCCATGCATTCGCGAATCGCGGCTCGCTGCCGGACGTCCTGCGCGTCTATCGCCGTTTACCCGCGGATGCGAAGGCGATCCTCGCGACGGCTCCGGCGGCGGAAGCGACGGTTCGTTCGCGCGGGATCGAGCGGCATATCGGCACACGCGACGTCCGGCTCACCCTCGCTGCCGCGTTCATCCTCGCCAGCGATGCGCGCGCCGCGCTGCCGTTTCTGCCGGCGCCGGTGCCGGAGAAGGACGATTCCAGCGGCATGGCGAAGGTGGAAAACGACAACAACGCGGCGGTCAAGGCGGTGCTTCTGGCGGCGATCGACTCGCCGGGCGGCGATGCCTTCGATCTCGTCACCGGATACCTGCGGCACGTGAACGATAAAACGACCGTGCTGGTGGACGAGGTGTTCGACCGCGTGGCCACGCGCGCCGGCTATTTGGCTGCGTCGAAGTGGCGGCTGGAAACGGCGAGGCGCGATGAGGAGCGGGTCCGGATGATGGATGAGAAGCTGCTGCCGAAATCGGCGGCGGTGCTTGTGCCGTTGCCGCCCGTTTCCGCCGAAGGGGCGATCTCCGATTCCGTGGCGCGGCTGCTGAAGCCTGCGCTGCTGGTTCCGTTCGTCGAGCAGTCCTTCGACGATCGTGATCGCGTAAGTTCATCCGGCCATCCCGGCGATCTGCGCGTGCGGGCCGGTACGTTTCCGGACATTGACGTGCTGCGCATGGAAACGCGCGGCGATGAGATCGTGGCCATCGGTGCTTCACAGGACGTCGATCCGCTTGGTGAGGCGTCGCCGGGCGGCTACTGGATCGTCCGCTCGAGGGACGGCGGGAAGAGGTGGAGCGAACCGCTGTACACCGGACTGCGCGCGGGGCAGCCGTACGAGATCGTGATCGGATCGACGCTGCCGATGATGAGTGACGACGGCGTGCGTGTGGAGGTCGTGGTCAACGATCTCGATAAGAGGTCAAGGGACGGGATCGCGCTCGATCTCAAGTGGCGCGATCTGGAACGCGATTCCGATCACGACGGACTTACCGATCTGCTGGAGGAGCGCATCCTCACCGACCCGAATGCGGCGGACAGCGATGGCGACGGCATTCCGGATGGAGCCGATCCGCTGCCGCAGGTGGCGTTCCGCCGGTCGAGCGGCGATGCGGCGGATGTGGCCGCGACGGTGCTCGACGCTTATTACAGCGATGCCGAGAACCAAGGACCGAGCCGCCGCACGATCTTCGTGGCCGGCGACCCCGCGGACTTCGCTGCTCTGACGCCGCGTTTTCGCATCATCGTGCTGAGCGAAGACGATCTCGCCGCGGCGTCGAAGAAATTCGGATCGACGCTGGCGACGCACATCTCGCCGATCATCATCGATTACTCCGGCATGCGCGCGTGGGTGCAGATCGACGACGAATGGCGCGGCGCCACGTTCCTTCTGGAAAAGAAGGACGGCATCTGGATCGCGGAGAAGGTCGACGCGTGGGTCAGCTAACGCGATCTATTCGACGAAGTAGAAGTTCTGGTCGATGACCTGCCAGCCGTCCGCGGTCTTCTTCATCGCCACGCCGCCTTTGATCTTTTTGTTCTCGTCGTTCGTGCCAGTGATGTCGATCGTGGCGCGGTCGCCCTTCACCTGACCGCTCACGACGTTCACCGTCTTCGGATAATTCAACGCCAGGCCGTGAAAGTACTCTTTCATCTCCGATGGCTTCGGCTTCGTCTCGGGCACCTGATCGGGCGGGAGTTTCACATGCGCTGCGGTCCAATCCGCGGCTTGGATCGCTTTGACGAGAGCCGCATAAGCCGCGCCCGGCTCGCCTCCTCCCGCGGGCAACGCGGTCGGCTTCGGAATGGCGGTCATCGGCAGGTCGTACGACAGGCGGAAGTCGTACGCGTCGTCGAACATTTTGCCGGGCGTGCTCGTCGCGCATTCGCCGGCCACGCGTGACGCAGTTGCGACGACACCCTTCGCCACGAAGCTGTTGCCGAGGTCGATCTGCTTCTGCGCCTGGTTCAGAAAGGCCGAGACGCCGCATTTCTCCGGCGACAGCGCGCGAATGATCAGCATCGCGCCGCCGTCCGCTCTCGAAGTCTGATCGATGACAGCGCCCGGCGTGTTGATCGCCTCCAGCACGGCCTGCCGGTCGATCTTGAAGTTTGTCAGCATCACGATGCGAGCCGGAGGATCGACGTCGGTTTCGAGATACGCCATCGAATCGACCGGCGTGAACGTGACGCTGCCGAAGTGAAACGTCCCTTTCGCGCCATCCGCGGCGAATAACGCGCTGCCGAGGAGCAGTAGAGATAGGGTGAGAAGCGTACGAAGGCGCGGCATTGTTCGACCTCCCGCAAAAATCTCTCTAGTGTTTGACCGACCGTCTCCTCGGCGGTGTGCTCTGGATCACGGGCGCCGCAATTCGTGCCCACCACGTACCCCAGCGGTCGTACGTCGGCGCGGGCGTAGAGGCGTACTCCTGGATGGTCCAGAAATCGAGATCGTTCGTCGGATCGACGCACGCCGCGCTGTAATCGCCCCAGCGATTCTTCGTTCCCGTGCCGGTCTTGAAGTACGGCGACTCGCCAGATTTGAAAACGACCGGAACCGGCGAACCGGCGCCGACGAGCGCGTAAACCGCCGACGGCAGCGTGGTTGCGCTGAAACGCGAGCAGCCGATGAGCGCGTCGTTGTTTGCATTCACGGCGATGCTCGGATGGGCGTAGTCGAACGTCGCGGCCGTATCCTCGATCGTTCCGCGGCTCACCACTCCGCCGGTCGTCGTAAGCCGCCACCAGTTCACCGCGACGTGGGTGGGCGCACCCGAGGGAACGTACGCGCTGTGCGTGGCCCAGATGTTTCCGTTGCGAAGAATGGCCGGCTGCATGCGGCTGTCGCCCGCGTCGATCTTCTCGGGGCGCCCGAGCTGCGGCGCGAAATCGTCCGTCGATCCTGAGGTGCTGTCCCAGACCGCATTCGTCTGCGCGAACGCGATCGGAACGATGCCCGCCGGCGTGACCGAGTAGAGCCGCACGAACCCGCTGTTCTGAAAATTGCCGTTCCAGGTCTGCACGAGGAACGTTTTCTTTCCGCGATCGAAGGAGATCGTCGGCGCGAGAGTGCCGCCCGAATTCGTGGCGTGTTCGAGCCGGATGTAGGTGCCAGGGTCGGCGCGGTTGATGACGAAGACGTTCGCGCGCACGAATTTGTCGTCGCTCAATGCGTACACGTTGACGGAGACGACGATCGAGTCGTCGTCGTATCCCAGCTGCGGAAAATCGAGCCACACCGCATCGGGACCGTCGAAGCGATAGAGATCCCACGCCAGCAACGGATTGTTCGTTTTCGAAACGGCGAGAACGAGCGCGGAGCCGGTGCGCGGCGCGGTGGTCGAGGTGTGCTGGTCGGTGATCGCGCAGATCAGCCAGCGGTTGGCGTGTGGATCGAACGTGACGTGCGGATCGAAGACACGGCCGAAGTTGTGCACGGAGTCGAAGAAAGTCCTGATCGAAACGGTCTGCAGGACGCCACCGCTGCGGTCCTGAATCCGGAGCGCCGAGTTGAGCACCGTGATCAGGTGCGCCGGGCCGGCCGCGCCGTTCGTATCGGGAGGAATGGCGGTGTTGTCGTCGTCGACGGCCGGAAAACTTTGCATCGTGACCGCTGGCGCGTAGATGACGTTGTCCGCGGCCGGTTCCGTGACGACGTGACGGATCGCTTCGATCGGCACGGGAAGATTGTCAGGCGTCGGCATCGGCGCATCGGGTTCGTCGCCTTCGTCTTCGACGACAGTCTGCGGTAAGCGCCGCACCTCCACCGTACCGACGGCGGCTGCGCGCTGACTGTTGCCTGTGTGCATCACTGCCGGGTTCGGCAGCGACAACAGCAGAGCGAGAAGAAGCGATCTCTTCATCAGATCTCAGCAGCGGATTCTCTTCCCGATCGCTTCGGCAACGCAACGCGGAAATTTGTGCCGAGTTCCTGAAGCGCGCTCTGCTATTTGTAGGCTGACTGCCACCTATAAATATGGCCTGCAAAGTGCATGGGGCCCCATCCGTCCCTGAAGAGAGAGAGATCGTAGCTGGAAAGGAGCGGCCCATGACCTGACGCGTACAAACCGCATCGCCCGAAGTCTGTCTACCCAAAACCCTGACCACCACTAGGAGAAGGAAATGTCAAAAGGGTACAGGAGATCTCTGTTCATTCTCAGCGCCTCGATCCTGCTCATGTTCGCCGTGAGCGCGAGCGCGCAACAGATGTGCGATGAATGCGATCCATACAATTCGTATTGTTCCGACACATGCCTGCGGTGCCATGGCTTTACGCAGGACGGCGGCTGCCTCAGCTACACGTACAGCACCTGCGGCGGCACGTTCGGAAACGGCCCCTGCATTCCGGACGACTGCACGCCGAGCTGGTCCGAAACGTCGCGCGTAACGCAGGGAACGTACGACGGCAACAGCTGGTTTGACTGCGACCATCACAGCGTGCAGTGGGTCACGCTCTATGACGCCAACCAGTGCAATAGGGATTCGGACTTCTGGACGCAGCACTATTGCGACAACGTAATCGATGGCCATAAGTCCGGATATTCTCCCGACTGTTGCGATGGCTACGGCCCCGACGGGCAACCGAATTCGCTCTACACCTGCAACGGCTATCACAGTTGTACCGGCTAGCAGCTGACTTATAGCCAACAGCGGCGCCGGCTGCGAACCGGCGCCGCTCCCGCCCAAAAGGAGAAAAAATGAGAACGACTGTTTCCATGATGCTGGCCGTGCTGATGATCGGCACGCTCTCGCTCTCGGCCGCCGACGCAGTCAAGCCGGCCGCGACCATCGGCAATACCGCCATCTCGCTGAGCGAGCTCGATGCGGCCATCGGCGCGCGGCTCATCCGCCTTCGCACCGATGAATACAACATCCGCCGCAACGCGCTCGAGGATCTCATCGCCACGAAGCTGATCGACGCAGAGGCCGCGCGCCGTCATATGACGTCCGAGGAACTGTTCAAGGCGGAGGTCGAATCGAAGATCACGCCGCCGGATCTGGCTGAGATCGAGCCGGTCTACGACGGCGTCGCGGATAAGTATCCGGGCATGACCAAAGAGCAGGCGCTCAAAGAGATCGCCGACGGAATCCGCCGTCAGCGTCTCGCCACGCGGCGCGCGCAATACGTGCACGAGCTTCGCGTCGCGGCCGGCGTGAAGGTGAACATCGAACCGCCGCGCGTGGCGGTGAAAGCCGATGGTCCGTCGCGCGGCGGCGCCAATGCGCCGGTGACGATCGTCGAGTTCTCGGACTTCGAATGTCCGTACTGCAGCCACGCCGTCGAGACGCTGCAGCAGGTGCAGAAAAAATACGGCGACAATGTCCGCATCGTCTTTCGCGACTACCCGCTCTTCAGCCACCGTACCGCCAAGCGCGCCTCCGAGGCTGCGCATTGCGCCGACGAGCAGGGGAAGTTCTGGGAGATGCACGATCGCCTCTTTTCGAAGGGGGGAGCGCTCAGCGATGCCGATCTCTATCGTTTCGCCGGGCAGGCGGGGATCGATCGCGACAAGTTCGACCAGTGCCTCGCCTCGGGCAAGTTCAAAGAAGCGTGGAAGCCGTCGCAGGAGGAAGGCAACCGCGTCGGCGTCTCCAGCACGCCCAGCTTCTTCATCAACGGTCGGATGATCGTCGGCGCCGCGGGCTACGAGGTATTCGAGCGCGTCATCGACGAGGAATTGGCCAACGCAGCGCCGCAACGTACGGCGCAGACCGTTGCGAGCAGGTAGGTCCCAAAAGTTTCCGGAAGGGGACAGGCCTCGTGCCTGTCCTCTCCAGTTGCTGCGTCCTAGCGCCACGATTGACGCGCGCGCTCCTTCAGCGCCCTCGCGCGATTTGCTGGAAACGGAAAATTCTGCCGCCTGTGTGGGCGTATACCGCGTCTGACGAAGCAATCAATCAGGCAAGAAATACAGCCTGCATTATGCATAAGCCCGTCGCCGTCCCTGAGAAAGCGAGAGGTACAGGAAGGAGCGGGCCTATGACGTGACGAGCCTGATTCGCAGCTTCTGTTCTCTCCATTCACACCCTGACAAGGATGAGGATAACGAAATGTCCAAAGGGTATAGGAGATCTCTGTTTCTTCTCAGCACCGCGATGCTGCTGCTGTTCGCTTTCAGCGCAAGTGCGCAGATCGAGTGCACCGAATGCGATCCGTACAGCAACCTCTGTTCCGATCCCTGCCTGAAATGTACGTTCTATACGCAGGACGGCTGCGGCGGCTACACGGAAACTACCTGCGGCGCTACCGGCAGCGGGGGCACGCACGGCCGCTGTCTGACCTGCGAGCCCAGCTGGTCGGAGACGTCGCGCGTGACGCAGGGAACGTACGACGGCAATTCCTGGAGCAGTTGTGACCACCACAGCCTGCAGTGGGTGACTCTTACCGACTCCAACCATTGCAACGTGAACTCGGACTACTGGACGCAGAGCTACTGCGACAACGTCATCGATGGTCACAAGTACGGCTGGTTCCCTGACTGTTGCGATGGCTACGGTCCTGGAGGGACCCCGGACCCGTTGTACACATGCAACGACTACCACAGTTGTACGGGCTAGCAGACGCTGATGCCATCAGCGGCGCCGGTCTCCTCGGCCGGCGCCGCTCCCGCGCAAAGGAGAAGAAATGAGAACGACTGTTTCCATGATGCTGGCGATGCTGATGATCGGCGCGCTCTCTCTGTCGGCCGCGGACGCGGTGAAGCCGGCCGCCACCATCGGTACGACCACGATCTCGCTGAGCGAGCTCGATGCCGCCGTCGGCACACGCCTGGCCCGCATCCGCAATGACGAATACAACATCCGCCGCAACGTGCTCGAAGATCTCATCGCCACGAAGCTGATCGACGCCGAGGCCGCGCGCCGGCACATGACGTCGGAGGAGTTGTTCAAGGCGGAGATCGAATCGAAGATCACGCAGCCGGATCTGGCGGAGATCGAACCGGTCTACGACGGCGTCGCGGACAAGTACCCGGGCATGACCAAAGATCAGGCGCTGAAAGAGATTGCTGACGGAATCCGCCGTCAGCGCCTCGCCACCCGTCGTGCGCAATACATCAAAGAGCTTCGCGCGGCCGCGGGCGTGAAGGTGAATCTCGAACCGCCCCGCGTGGCCGTAAAAGCCGACGGTCCGTCGCGCGGCGGCGCGAATGCACCGGTGACGATCGTCGAGTTCTCCGACTTCGAATGCCCGTTCTGCGGCCACGCGGTCGAGACGCTGCAGCAGGTGCAGAAGAAGTACGGCGACAACGTCCGCATCGTGTTCCGCGACTATCCGCTCTTCACTCATCGCACCGCGAAGCGCGCCGCCGAGGCCGCGCATTGTGCCGATGAGCTGGGGAAATTCTGGGAGATGCACGATCGCCTCTTCTCGAAAGGCGGACCGCTGAGCGACGCCGACCTCTATCGCTTCGCCGGCCAGGCCGGCATCGATCACGACAAGTTCGATCAATGCCTCACCTCGGGTAAATACAAAGAAGCGTGGAAGGTGTCGCAGGACGAAGGAAACCGCGTCGGCGTCACCAGCACGCCGAGCTTCTTCATCAACGGACGGATGCTCGTCGGCGCGGCAGGCTACGAAGCCTTCGCCAGGATCATCGACGATGAGCTAGCGAACGCGGCTCCGCAGCGCGCGTCCCAGACGGTTGCGAGTAAGTAACTCCTGAGGCGGAGGGTCGCTCCCTCCGCCTCTCCGCGCCTTCGCGTGAGTACAATCGCGCGCCATGACGCGAACGCTGCTGCTGTTTCCTGCCGTCCTTCTCGCCGCCACCCTCGCCGCTGATACGCCGAAGTACCTGGTGCCGCCGCCGGAAGTCGTGGCCGCATTCGATGCGCCGCCGTTGCCGGAAGCGTTGCTCAGTCCATCGAAGAAAGTGATGTCGCTGGCGTACCGCAAAGCGCAGCCGACGATCGCGATGCTGTCGCGTCCGATGCTGCGGATCGCGGGCGAGCGGGTGAATCCGCGCACGAACGGACCGCATCGCACGGCGCTGATCTATGCGATCAAGTTGCAGAAGATCGCAGGCGGGACGCCGATCAACGTGACCGTTCCGGCGCAGGCGAATCTTTCCAATCTGAAGTTCTCGCCGGACGGATCGAAGATGGCGTTTCTGAACACGCGCGACAACGGCATCGATTTATGGGTTGCCAATGCGACGACCGGCGAGGCAAAAAAGATCAGCGGCACCGCGCGCCTGAACGCGGCCGCGGGCGATCCGTGCGACTGGCTCGGCGACAACAAGACGCTCGTCTGCAAAATCGTCCCGCTCGGCCGCGGCCCTGCTCCCGCCGACTCCAACATCCCCTCGGGGCCAAACGTCCAGGAGAACGAGGGGAAGGCGGCGCAGAGCGCGACGTACGAGGACATGATCCGCACGGCGCACGATGAGGAGCTGTTCGCGTACTACTTCACCAGCCAGCTCGCCGCGATCGATTCCGCAACCGGCACCATGACGTCGATCGGCAAGCCGGCCATCCTGAGCAATGTCGCGCCGTCGCCGAACGATCGCTTCATCCTCGTTACGAAAATCAAGCGGCCGTTTTCGCATCTCATCCCGATGAACGGCTTCCCTGAGGACGTCGAGATCTGGGATCGCAAGGGCGCGGTAGTGAAGAAGCTCGCCGACCGCGGGAGCCTGGAAGGCGTGCCGCTGACCGGAGTGGAAGCCGGGCCGCGCGGGCATCACTGGCGCGAAGATCAGCCGGCCACGATCATCTGGACCGAGGCGCTCGACGGCGGCGATTCGAAACGAAAGGTGCCGTTTCGCGATCGCGTCATGTCGCTCGCCGCGCCATTCAGCGCGGAGCCGTCGGAGATCGGGAAGACGGAGTGGCGCTTCGCCGGAATCTCGTACACGGAAAAGGGCATCGGACTGCTGACGGAATTCGATCGCATCTCGCGCCGCACTCGCACGTGGATCATCGAGACCGGCGCCGAGCCGCGGAAGCTGTGGGATCGCAAGCAGGATGCGGCGTATGACAATCCGGGAACTCCGGTCACGCGCGATGCGGGAACGCGCAGTTTCACTGCCTTCGGCGGACGCGGCTCGACCAGTCCGATCATCCAGATCGGCGATTCGATTTATCTGACCGGCCAGGGTGCATCACCGGAAGGCGACCGGCCGTTCCTCGATCGTCTGGATCTGAAGACGCTGCAGAGCGAGCGGCTGTTTCGCAGTGCGGCCGACGCGTACGAGACGGTGAATGCGCCACTCAGCGACGACATGAAGACGGTCCTGACGCGCTACGAGACGCCGAAGGATCCGCCGAACTTTTACGTGCGCACGATCGGCGTCGACGGACGCCGCGCCATCACGTCGTTTGCCGATCCGCAGCCGCAGCTTCGCGGCGTCGAGCATCAGTACGTCACGTATCAGCGCAAGGACGGCGTGAAGCTGTCGGCGACGCTTTATCTGCCTCCGGGCTATCACAAGGGCGAGCGCATCCCGGTGATCATGTGGGCGTATCCGCGCGAATTCGGCGACGCCGATTCGGCCAGCCAGGTCACGGGATCGCCGAATCGCTTCACCATCGTCAACGGCTACTCGCATCTCTTCCTGCTGCTCTCCGGCTACGCGATCTTCGACAATCCGACGATGCCGATCGTCGGACCGGGCGAGACGGCGAACGATCACTACGTCGATCAGCTCGTGGCAAGTGCCGAGGCGGCGATCGATAAAGTCGTGGAGATGGGCGTCGGCGATCGCGATCACATCGGCGTCGGCGGTCACAGCTACGGCGCGTTCATGACCGCGAACCTGCTTGCGCACTCGCGCCTCTTCCGCGCGGGCTTCGCCGAGAGCGGCGCCTACAACCGCACGCTGACGCCGTTCGGTTTCCAGAGCGAGCGCCGCACGTTCTGGGAAGTGCCCGACCTCTACGCGAAGATGTCGCCGTTCTGGTACGCGGACAAGATCAAGGATCCGATCCTGTTGATGCACGGGGAGGCCGACGACAACTCGGGCACGTTTCCCATCCAGTCGGAGCGTTTCTACATGGCGCTGAAAGGCTACGGCGCGACCGTTCGCTACGTGACGCTGCCAAACGAGGCGCACGGCTACGCGGCGCGCGAGACGTTGCTCGACGTGCTGGCCGAGCGGATCAACTGGTTCGACAAGTACGTAAAGTACGCGCAGCCGCGGCCGCTGGATAACGGGAGATAGTCGGATTTATACCGCGAAGCGTGTGGCACAGACACTCTTGTCTGTGCTTGTGATGCTCGCGAGAATTGATAAAACAAGCGCGGGTGCTGATGCGCTGCTTGAAAAATTCATGCGCTGCATCTTGCGAAAGCACAGACAGGAGTGTCTGTGCCACACGCTTCGCGTCGCCTGACTTTTTAGTCCTTGCTCACCGCGAGATACACCGCCACCGGCGCTAACGCCAGCCACGACACCAGCGCAATCAGCATCGGGACCGCCCACTGCGCGAGCACTGTCCGAGACAACTCGGCCGGTGCGAAGCCGAAGGCGCGGCTCGTTGCAGCGATGATCCCGATCGCCACCGCCACGCCGGCCGCCACAGCGATCGCCTGCACGATCGTGATCACGCGCGATGCGGTCCGCACCGCTTCCTGTCGCGCGCGGCGCTGCATCCGCCACCACACCAGTCCCGAGGCAGGGACATGCGCGCGGCGAAGCGAGGCCTGGTAATCGTCGTGAATCAGCGACGCGACGCGAACGACGTCGCGGCAGGTGGAGCAGCCGTCGACATGCGAGCGGATCACGTCGTCGCAGCCGTGCGGCCAGCGTCCGGCCTGCACCATCGAAAGCGTTTCGTGTTCCTGTGGGCAGTTGCTCATGAGCGTGCTCCGAGGAGGCCGGCCAGTTTTTTACGCGCGCGGAAGAGGAGGATCTTCACGCTTCCGCTTTTCACGCCGACGATCTCCGCGATTTCGGTGTGCGACGAGCCGAGCGCGTAGGCTAGCCACAGCATCTCGCGCTGCATCGGTTTCAGTTGAGCCATGGCGCGCCAGAGATCAGTGCTCCCTTCGAAGCGCTCGGCGATGCGCGAGTCGATCGCAACGATCTCCTCCGACGCTTCGTTGATCTCCAACTGCTCGATCGGATGCCGCGTCTTCTTCCGGTTCACATCGCGCGCGATATTCGTGGCGATGCAGAAGAGTGAATTGCGGCGATGGCTTTCGTCCTGATGCGCCGCGCCGGCTTTGTAGAAACGGTAAAAGGTCTCCTGCAGCAGATCGTCGGCCAACTCCCGATCGCTGGTGACGCGCGCCAGGTAGACCCACACGGCGCGCGACGTCCGCTCATAAAACGCCCGAAAACTTTCCTCGTCCATCAGCCTCGCGGCCTCGGCGTTCGCCCGCGCGCCGGCGACGGAAAGCAATGCATCGTTCATGACCCCAGTGAAGTCCATCGCGTGAATGATCCCATGTCCTCAATCAGCCGTCGCGTCGGCAGGCGTCGCCGCCGTCTCCCACAGGCCGAGCCTGCGGGAGAGGACGTACGAGACGATCGCTGAGAGCACGAAGCCGATGCCAATGGAGATCGCCAGGACGCCCATGGCGAAGAGCGGCTGCGAGACGGTTTTGTCGATGCTGCCGCTGACGTATTCGAGGCCGAAACCGGCCGCGGCGAGCACGAGTCCGACCTGCACGGACCAGAGGATGCGGCTGACCGGCGCACTCACCGCGCGCGGACTGCTGTCCAGCGTGATCGGCGCCGACTCGAGAAAACGTTTCCCCGCCGGCGTCTGGATGTAGGCGAGCAGATCTTCGTTGGCGGTGAAGCGGTCCATCAGTTTGTTGTGCACGTCCGCCTGCACTTTCGAGATGCGGCTCCAGCGGCGATGTTCGATCAGCGTGCGCACGAGCCAGGTCAGGACCCCGGTGATGAGCGCGAGGACGCAGAAGATGGAAAGTCCTTCCATCGTGGAGCGCCACACGCGCTCGCTGCTGTTTTCGGCGCGCGATTCTTCACCGACGTAGATGTTGTCGAGATAAAACGCGGGACTGTGCGCGATCTCGGGATGCTGCGCCAGGAACTGCGCCAGCGCCGGATAGTTGGCGAGGTACGACTGGTTGGACATGAGCGACGGATCGAGCTTCAGAACGCGGCTGACTTCCGTCGGATATCGCTGCAGCGCGGCATGAAACGCCTCGCGCGTCTCGCGGCTGTCCGAGTCCGTGACGACGGTGCTGGTGACTGCGGTCGATGGATTGGTAGCCGGAGCCTGCGCGAATGCGCTGGTGGCGATGGCGGCAGCAAAAAGAAGTGTGATGAGTTTTTTTGGCATTTTTTGGTCCTCTGCCCGGGGATACGAAGCGATCGCGCGAGGGTTAACAGGCACTGTCATCCTGAGCCGCCGGAGGCGTCGGAGCCGAAGGCGGAGTGCCGCAGGACGGTCGAAGGATCCCCTCGGTGCTTGCATCGTGAATTGCCGCCGCCCGGGTTATCAGGCAGGGGGTCCTTCGTCCGTCCTCCGCGGGTCGGCGCTGGGCGCCTCAACCGCTCCGGCGGCTCAGGATGACAGCTCCTACCAATCTGTGGGCTTGTAGTCCTTCAGAAACTGTCCCCACACGTGCACGCCGGTGTTGATGCCGGAGATGATCGGATCGACGATGCGCGCGGCGCCGTCGACGATGTCGAGCGGGGGATGGAAGCGGTGCACCGAGGTCTTGCGCTCGGCCAGCGCGGCCGGATCTTCGTCCGTGACCCAGCCGGTGTCGACGCTGTTCATGTGGATGCCGTCGGCGTGATAGTCGGCAGCCGAGGTGCGCGTCATCATGTTGAGCGCGGCCTTGGCCATGTTCGTGTGCGGATGCCGGGTCGTTTTCTGATTTCGGTAGAACTGCCCTTCGACGGCGGAGACGTTGACGATGTGCTTGTCGCGATTCGCGGTGCGCATCATGAGCGGCTTGAGGCGCGCGTTGATGACGAAGGGCGCGACGGCGTTGACCAGTTGCACTTCCAGCAATTCCACCGACGAGACTTCCGCCAGCAACAGACGCCACGAGTTGCGTCCGCGCAAGTCGACCTGCTGCAGATCCTGATCGAGCCGGCCTGTCGGAAAGAGATCGCGATCGTGCCGGTCCTCCGGCAGCAGCGGCACCTGCGAGAGCTCCGCCGAATTCCTGAGCCCTTCGATCGCCGCTTCCGGCAACATCCGATATCCGCGCAATCCTTCGAATGAGCCGAGCAACTTCCGCTCGTGATCGGCGAGCGAATGCAGCGACGCCGTCTCCGCCTCCATCATGTGCTCGTAAAACGCCGGCGGACGCCGCACCGTCTGGCAGGCGTTGTTGATGATGAAATCAAGCCGGTCGCGCGTGGTCAGCATCTCGTGGCAGAACGCTTCCACGCTCGGTGTGTGACGAAGATCGAGTCCGAAGATTTCCAGGCGATCGGACCAATCCGCGAAATCGTCCTCGCGCGCGTATCTCGCCGCCGAGTCGCGCGGAAAACGCGTGGTGACGATGAGCCGCGCACCGGCGCGCAGAAGCTTCAGCCCGGCCTGATAGCCGATTTTGACGCGCCCACCCGTCAGCAGTGCGACGCGTCCACGCAAGTCCGCCGACTCGGTCCGCTTGACAAAATTCAGCTCCGCGCACGAAGGACAAAGTTGGTCGTAGAAAAAGTGGACGACGTCGTAGTGCTGCTTGCAGACGTAGCAATGCCGCGACTCCGACGTCTCGCGCGGCGTCTCCCCCTCGGCGATCTCCCGATAGTAATTCGGCGTCGTAAACACCGGCTTCCGCCGCAGCTCGCGAATCCCGGACGCATTCAAAACCTCGTCATCCTGCTGCAGCTTGGCCGCCTTGCGAGCCTTCCGCCCCGCCTTCACCAGCTTCCGCCGCGCATGATGATCCGGCTCCGCCACCTTCCGCGTCGCATGCAACAGCCGCCGCCGCTCGTCCTCGCTCACCTGCGTCAGTTGCGTCCGATCGAGATCGAGCGATTCGAGCAACTCCGCAGCGATACGGACGCGTTCGGAGAAGGGAAGGGCGCCGTTGTCCTTGGGATCGGGGCTGGCCATTACCGCGTCTGATAAATCGCCGGCCGGTAACGCGGCTCCGGGATCGGCTTTCCGGACGACCGCGCCGCGTCGAGCCACGCGCTCTTTGCGATCTTCACTTCCGCCAGCGCCGCGTCGGGAGTGCTACCGAAAGCAGAGCAGGAGTCGAGATCGGGGATGTCAGCGATGTAGCCGCCGTCCTCGTCGCTGTAGAAGATGTTGATGTGATAGTCGGTCATTCGTCCATCAGCTTCGAAAAAGGCGGTGAGCTCCACCCGACTCCCGAGCATCAATGTAGGCCAGGCCGATATGCAGGATTGAAAGGATTACCACAATCGCGAAGTGGTGGGTTTTCAACCATACCGATACAAATCGAATTGCTCCATTAATTTTGCTCATAGACACCTCCGTTTCCGTCGGCCTACAAGCATGCTCGGAAGTCAGATCCCCCCGTGAGGGAAGCTCGGGAGTCGAGTGGAACCAACCTGCCGATGATCGAACCGAACGAAGTGTTCGCTTGTTCCTCACTACGCTGTGCGCCCTACGAATCCCGCCGCTACCGGCACGCGCCGTCCCGCTAACGCTGCGGCGGCTTCGATGTCGGGCTGGTCGAAGGGGCGGAGGAAGTCGCCTTCCATCACCGCGACGGGGATGCCGTCGCGGTAGGCGATTCTCGTTCCGGGGATGGCGCGGATTCGGTCGGTGGTGGTGAGGATGCCGATCAGGTTGAGGGGGTCGCAGGCGCTGATGACGGTGAGGCGTCCGTCGGCGGGGGTGCGGCGGATTTCGCGGAGTTGCTGCACGGCTTCGGGGAGCGCGAACTGTTCGCCGGACATGCCGGTGACGAAGCGGCCGCCGCGGATTTCGCCGCGGGCTTCGAGGCGGCGATAGATGCGGGCCAGTTCGCGCCAGGGGGCGGCGTTCGGTTCGCGGGTGAGGAGGCGGCGGAAGATGACGCCGTAGCGTTTCAGCAGCGCGCGGGCTTGTGTCTCGACGGCTTCTTCGCGATCGGTATCCGCGATCAAGATCGACCAGCGGCCGGCGCGTTCGGGACGGCGTCCGATGAAACCGTCGGAGGTGATCAAACCAGCTGCAACCAACTCGTCGAGAGCTTCGGTGTCGTCGCCGAGGTCGCGGGTGAAGGAAGCGCCGCGGGTGCGGAGGAGATCGAGCACGTGTTGGGCGCGATCGCTCAGCGTCGGAATTGTCTCCGTCAGCCACGCCGGGGTGTGCGCGCGCGGGAAGAGCGCGACGCCGGTGGTGAGTCTTGCCCAGCCGACTTCGCCGGTGAAGCAGAGCGCGTCGAGCAACGACGGGTCGTAGCGGTCGATGCGCAGCGGGAGGACGTGGCGCTCCCAGGCGTTCGCGGCGATCTCGAAGCCGTCGAGCTGGCGGATGATTTCGTGAACGCCGTCGATGCCGGTCAGGCGCGACGGCGGCGTGACGTGTTGCCAGGCGAAGAGGAAGCGCATGAAATCGGCGGCGGTGACCGGTTCGATTTCGGCGCGAAGTCTGTTCAGCGTGTAGCGGTGGATTCTGGCCAGGAGCCTCCGATCGCACCATTCAACTGCGGTTTCACGCGGAGAGAAGCTGCCGCGGAGGATGGCTCCTTCGGATTCGAGTTTCAGCAGCGAGGCATCGGCGTCCTTTTCGTCGATGCGCATCGAGGAGGCCAGCTCGGTTGCGGTCGTTGGTCCGAGGAGCGACATTCGGCCGCGGATGATTTCTACGATGGCGTCTTCGCGTTGCCATTCCTTCACTCGCGAGGGTGGGGGAGCGATGTCGAGTTGCAGCGTCGGATGGATGGCGAGGATCTCGGGGATTCGCTCGGCAGCGATCCAGATAGTCGCAGCCGCTGCCGGTTGCGAAAGCACAGACAGGAGTGTCTGTGCCACACAGGTTGCGCGACGTGCCATTGCCAATTCGGTGAATAGCGATGGCACTTCGACTTCGTCGTCGAATAGAAATCCGAACGTGAGCAGCGCGTCGTGCAGTTCGTCGGCATCGCGCGGATCAGGTCTGGCTTCTTCGCGGACGCGTTCGATTGCGTTGGGATCGAGCGTGCCGAGGTCGTTGGACGAGGATCGGCGGGTCATGACCGCTTGCGTGCGGCGTTCTTCGAGCGGTGCGTCGTCGAGGAACGCGTACGGCTTCGCGTTGAGGATCTCGTGCGCGAGCGGCGACGGCTCCGTCGTGTCGCGGGCGATGCATTCGATCTCGCCGGCGTGGATGCGGGTGAGCACGCGGGTGAGGCCATCGAAGTCCATCGCTTCTTCGAGGCAATCGCGGACGACCTGGTTGACGAGCGGATGGTCGGGGAGCTCGCGATCGCCGGCCAGATTTTCGGGACAGGCGGCGGCATCGGGGAAGACGGCGGCCATCAGGTCGTCGGCCATGGCGCGCTGCAGTGGCGGCGGAACTTTGCGTCCGCCGCGGTTGCGCGGGATGGCCAACGAGATGGTCGTGTTCCAGCGCCAGCGCGTCTGGAAAACGGGCGCGGCGAGCATGGCCTGCACGAGGACGTCGCGCGCGGTGGCGGGGTGGAGATAGCGGAAGACGTCGGCGAGCGGAAACGAATGCTGCGGCCCCAGCGACAACAACACGGCATCCTCGGTGGCCGCAGCCTGCAGCTCGAAATTGAACTGGCGGCAGAAGCGCTTGCGCAGCGCGAGGCCCCACGCCTTGTTGATGCGGCTGCCGAACGGCGCGTGCAGAACGAGCTGCATGCCGCCCGACTCGTCGAAGAAGCGTTCGAGGATGATGGTGTCCTGCGTCGGCATCGCGCCGAGGGCGCGGCGGGCGTCGTCGAGGTAGGAGACGATCTCGCGGGCGGCGGCGGGCGGGAGGCCGGTTTCGGTAACCAACCATTCTTCAGCGGCTGGTCGAAGATCCGCGGTTTCAGCTGGGGATTCTTCGCCGTCCTCGACCCCTCCGGGGTGTCGGCGGCTCAGAATGACAGACAGCTCCCGCCGCATCTCGCTCACCGCCATCGACAGCTCATCGCTTCGCGCCGGCGCTTCGCCGAGCCAGAACGGAATCGTCGGCGGCGCGCCTTTGGCGTCGGAGACACGGACCGTGCCGCTGATCACCTGCGTGATCTGCCACGAGGCGTTGCCGAGCTGGAAGATGTCGCCGGCGTTGCTCTCGATGGCGAAATCTTCGTTCAGCGTGCCGACGACCGTGTCGTCCGGCTCCAGCACGACTTTGTAATCCGCGACTTCCGGGATCGCGCCGCCTGAGGTGATGGCCAGCATGCGCGCGCCGCGGCGTCCGCGAACGCGGCGATTGACTTCGTCGCGATGCACAAGCGCGCCGCGGCGTCCGCGCTTCGTGGCGAAGCCTTCGGACACCATGGCCAGCACTTCGTCGAAATCCTTCCGCGTCAGATCGCGGTACGGCCATGCTCGGCGCATCAGTTCGAAGAGATCGTCTTCCGCGTAGTCGGCGCACGACGTCTCGGCCACGATCTGCTGCGCCAAAACGTCGAGCGGCGAATCGTGCGTGACGATGCGATCGAGATCGCCGCGGCGGACCTCGCGCATCAGCGCCGCGCATTCGATGAGGTCATCGCGTGAGATGGGGAAGAGACGGCCCTTCGGCAATCCGGAAACGGTGTGGCCCGAGCGGCCAACGCGTTGGAGCAGCGTGGCGATGCGATGCGGCGAGGCGATCTGACAGACGAGATCGACGTGGCCGATGTCGATGCCCAGCTCCAGCGAGGCGGTGGCCACGAGCGCTTTCAACCGGCCGTTCTTCAGCCGCGATTCGGCATCGAGGCGCTTTTCTTTCGAGAGGCTGCCGTGATGCGCGGTGACCGCGTCTTCGCCGAGGCGGTCGCTGAGGTGGCGCGCCACGCGTTCGGCCATGCGGCGCGTATTGACGAAGACGAGCGTGGTCTTGTGCTCGAGGATCAGCTGCGTCAGACGGTTGTAGTAGTCCTCCCACACTTCGTTCGACATGACCGTCTCGACTTCGCTGCGCGGGATTTCGATGGCGAGGTCGATGGTGCGGCGATGGCCTTCGTCGATGATTTTTACGCGGGAGTCGGGTGTCGGGTGTCGGGTGTCGGAGTGGCTATGTTCTATCTCTCCTACCCCCGACTCCCGACGCCCGACCCCCGATCCAGCCAGGTATTTGGCCACTTCCTCGATCGGCTTCTGTGTCGCGGAGAGTCCGATCCGGCGCAGCGGTTGCTCGGCGATCTGCTGCAGACGTTCGAGCGTGATGGCGAGATGCGCGCCGCGGCGGGTGCCGATGACGGCGTGGATTTCGTCCACGATGACGGTGCGCGCGGTTCGCAGCATCTCGCGGCTGCGCTCTGCGGTGAGGAGCAGGTAGAGCGATTCGGGCGTGGTGACGAGGATGTGCGGCGGCTTGCGCAGCATGGCCGCGCGCTCGGACGAGGTGGTGTCGCCGGTCCGCACCGCCGCCGTAATCCGCGGCGCCTCCAGCCCCATCTCCTCGGCAATCCTCTTGATGCCGCGCCGCGGTTCCGCGAGGTTCTTATGGATGTCGGCGCTGAGCGCTTTCAACGGCGAGACGTAAACGACGCGGACTTCATCCGGCAGCTCGTTCTGCGTTCCTTCGACGTACAGCTCGTCGAGCGCGGTGAGAAACGCCGCGAGCGTTTTGCCGGAGCCGGTGGGCGCGGCGATGAGGGTGTGTTTTTTTTCGCGGATCGCTTCCCATCCGCGGAGCTGGACGGGCGTGGGAGTGCCGATCGTTTCGGAGAACCAGCGTTGGAGGACCGGGTGGAAGGGGGCGAGGGACATGCGGGGGATCATTATCTCAGCACTGTCATCGCGCGGATCTAACATCGAGAGTCCTTCTCCCCCGGCGTCTTCTTGCCGGGGGAGAAGGTGGCGAAGCCGGATGAGGGGGAGTTCGCGCGAATTTCCCCTCACCCGCACTTCGTGTCTCCCTCTCCCCGCAAGAAGACGCGGGGAGAGGGACTCGCGATGCGGCGGCTCAGGATGACAGTTGGTGTACGTTATCGCCATCATGAAAGCGATTCGCGTTTCTCAAACCGGCGGGACCGAAGTTCTCCAATACGTAGACATCGAAACGCCGAGGCCGGCACCGGGCGAGGCGCTCGTCCGGATCGAGGCGATTGGCGTCAATTTCATCGACGTCTATCACCGCACCGGCTTGTACAAACTGCCGCTGCCGTTTACGCCTGGATCGGAAGCGGCAGGCGTGGTGGACGCGGTCGGCGACGGAGTTGACGTTGTCGGAATCGGCGATCGCGTGGCGTTCGCAGGCGTGCGCGGCGCATATGCGGAGTATGCGGTCGCGCCGGCGGACAAGCTCGTGCCGCTGCCCGACTCGATCGATGCGAAGACCGCTGCCGCGGCGATGCTGCAGGGGATGACGGCGCAGTACCTGTCGACGAGCGTGCATCCGATCGCGCGCGGAGAAAACATTCTGGTTCATGCCGCAGCGGGAGGCGTTGGCGCGCTACTGGTGCAGATTGCGAAGATGCGCGGCGCTCGCGTTTTCGGGACGGCGTCGACGAAGCATCTCCACATCGCGCGCGAGGCGGGATGCGACGTCGTCATCGATTACACGAAGGACGATTTCGAAGCGATCGTGATGGCGGAGACGGGCGGGAAGGGATGCCATGCTGTTTACGACTCGGTGGGGCGTACGACGTTCGACAAGAGCGTGGAGTGCTGCGGCCTGCGCGCGACGCTGGCGCTGTTCGGTCAGTCGAGCGGCACGGTGCCGCCGTTCGAGCCGGGACGGCTGGCGAAGAACGGCGTGTTTCTCACCCGTCCTGCCCTCGGCCACTACACCGTTACGCGCGATGAGCTGCTCGGCCGCGCGCGCGATGTATTCGAATGGATCGGATCCGGCGCGCTGAAGCTGCGCATCGATCGCGAAGTGCCGCTCCGCGATGCCGCGGAAGCGCATCGCGCGTTGGAAGCGCGGGAGACGACGGGGAAGGTGTTGCTGATTCCCTGAGCTCCGCTTCGCGTGTTGTCGGTTGTCGGTTGATTGCGCGCCGCGCGTTGCCGGCAGCGTAGGGCAGACGTCCCCGTCTGCGCCCGCCGCGGCGTCCCGCCCGGCGGGGGGTTCCGGGATTCAATCGCCGGATGGGAGGCGATCACGGACGTCCCGCCGGGTGAGGACGCCCGGCGGTAGCAGGCGGGACGCCCGCACTACGCTCGACGCGGCGAAGCGGCAATCAACCGACAACACGCGAAGCGGATTACTTCAATCGTGCGCGTTCTGCGCGATACATCGCCGCGTACTTTTCTGCATTCGCGGCGTCGCCGCGGGCGGCGTGGAACTCGCTCATCATTCGGTAGAGGCCGGCCATGTCGCGGCGGGCTTCGCGGTTCGTGGGATCGCGCTCGATGAATCGGGTGTGGATGGAGAGGGCGGCATTCACCGCGTCCAAGGCCTCGGGCCAGCGCTGCAGTTGCATGTTGGCGCGGGCCAGTTGCGTGTAGGCGAAGGCTAGATCGTGCTGCGCTTCGACGTTGTTCGCGTCGGCGGCGGCGAGGTCGCGCAGGATCGGGAGTGCCCGCGTCGTGCCGGCCAGCGCGCCGGCTCCGTCGTGAACGCTGTTCTGCAGCGTGGCCGTCATCACCAGCTGGTCGGCGAAATTGCGTTTGGCGACAGCGTCGTTCGGATCGAGAGCCGCGCGTGCTTCCAGCGCGCGCTCCGCGGCCTGGTGATGCTGCAGCGCGCGTGCGGGATCGTGCTCCAGCGCTCCGGTGAAGTAGCCGCCGAGGCGTTGGTGGACGCGGCCGGTTTCGGTCAGGACGTCCTTGCGATTGGCATCAGTGATCGGAACGCGCGCGAGAATCTGCTCCGCGTTTTCGTAGGCGCCGCGCACCGCCACCGCTTGATGGTGGGACTGATAGCGCGAGTCGCCGATTGCGACCCATGTGCGCGCGAGCGGGAGTTGATCGTGAAGCGATTCGCGGATCGCGCGCGCCGCCTCGTGATGTGCGAGGGCGTCGCGGAAGCGGAGCGCGCGCTGTTCGACCCAGCCGGTGCGGTCGTGGAGGTCGGCGATGAGCAGCAGCGTGGCCGCGTTTTCCGGCTGGCGCGCGCGAACGTCTTCCGCGATCTCCAGCGCCTTGCGGTAGCTGGCCAGCGCGCCGGCGCTGTCGCCGAGGTTCGCGCGATAGGGCATGCCCTGCACGTCGCCGACGCGTTCGTACGCGCCGGCCAGCTCCATCTGCAGCGGCGTGTTGCGCGCGGATTCGGATGCGAGCGCATCGAGATAGCCGAGTGCGTGGCGGACGAGGAGCTCGCGCGCCGAGGTCGAGCCGGGGAGCTTCGCGATCGCGTCGTGCAGGTCGAAGACCACCGCGTGCGCGAGCGAGCGCACCTGCTGGAAGCGGCGCTCGGCGATGCGTTTCTGTTGCAGGACGGCGAGGAACGACACGATCGCTACGATCACCGCCACCGCGGCCGCGGCCACGAACAGCTTGTTGCGGCGGACGAACTTTGCGGTGCGATAGCCGAGGGACGCGCCGCGCGCGGCGACCGGATGGCCGTCGAGATGGCGGCGAACATCGTCGGCGAGTTTTTCCACCGAGGCGTAGCGGCGGTTGGGATCGGGATCGAGCGCGACGAGCAGGATGCGATCGAGATCGCCGCGAAGCGAACGCAGACCGGAGACGCTGCTGGCGCGCGGCGGCTCGGTCTCGCCGGTGCGCTGAACGCCCGCGAACGGGCGCGCGCCGGTGAGCAGCTCGAACAGCAGCAGGCCGAGCGAGTAGACGTCGGTGGCGGTGGTCACAAGCTTGCCGGCCAGCTGCTCGGGGCTGGCGTAGTCAGGCGTCATCGGCCCTGTGATGGTGGCGTTGGTCTGCGCCGACGTCAGCTTGGCGATGCCGAAGTCGAGAAGTTTGGGGATGCCGTCGGCGGTGACGAGAACGTTGGCCGGTTTGATGTCGCGATGGATCACGAGGCCGCGATGTGCGTACTGCACGGCGTCGCAGAGCTGGAGGAAAAGCCGCAGCCGCGCATCGATCGGTAGGTTGTGCGCGCGGCAGTAGTCGTCGATCGGCGTCCCTTCGACGTACTCCATGACGAGATACGGAACGCCGCCGGCGGTGGTGCCGCCATCGAGCAGCCGCGCGATGTTGGGATGTTCGAGCGCGGCCAGAATCTGCCGCTCCTGCCGGAAGCGCTGCAGCAATCCGTCCGTACCGGCGCCGCGGCGAACGAGCTTGATGGCGACGCGCTGCTCGAACTCGTCGTCTTCGCGCGACGCCAGAAAGACGGTGCCCATGCCGCCGTGCCCGAGCTGGCGGACGACGCGATACGGTCCGATGAGGACGTGCTCCCACTTCGCGTCGGCGGTATCGACGAGGTCCCAGACGGACTGTTCGAGAAACCCCGCCGCCGCGTCATGCTGCCCAAGCAGCCGCTCGACCTCGGCGCGAAGATTCGGATCGCCGCAGTCGTCGAGGAGCGGCGCGCGATCGGCGGGCGCGAGGTCGACCGTGGCGTGAAAAAGCGTGCGCACGCGCTCCCAGAATGCGGCGTCGAGCGGCTCCGCGGTCATTGCGGACTCATTGCACCGCGCAGCCATGCTCGCGCCATGGTCCATTCGCGGCTGACAGTGGCCGCGGAGATCTCGAGCGCTTCGGCCGTTTCGTCGAGCGTCAGGCCGCCGTAGAAACGAAGCTCGACGATGCGCGCCTGCTGCGGAAAGATGTTCGCGAGCCGGTCGAGGGCGAGATCGAGCGCGACGATGTCGAAATTCTGTTCCTCGCAGACGTCGACGGCGAATTCGATGGCCATCGGAGTCGCGCCGCCGCCGCGTTTGTCGCTCCACTTGCGCCGCGCGTGATCGACGAGGATGCGCCGCATGACGGTGGCGGCGACGGCGAAGAAGTGGACGCGGTCGCGAAACGCGACGTGGCGCTGATCGGCGAAGCGGACGTAGAGCTCGTGCACGAGCGCCGTAGGCTGGAGTGTGTGCCCTTCGCGCTCGCGTCCGAAGTGCCGCTCGGCGATGGCGCGCAGCGGATCGTAAACGAGCCGCATGAGGCGATCGCGCGCCTCCGGCTCGCCGGCATTCCATTCGCGCAGGAGTTGGGTGACCTCGGACATTTGGGTGGAGTGATTGTACGAGAAAGGCTTTTCACCACAGAGGCACAGAGGACACAGAGAGATCCCTTTGTGTCCTCTGTACTACGAACCCATCGATTCTGTGCGCGCCGCGAAGACTTTCTTTGATGGTTCTTGCGCGGTCGTTCCATGGAGAGTCCTTCTCCCCCGCGGTTTTTTTGCGGGGGAGAAGGTGCCGAAGGCGGATGAGGGGGCGGCGCCTGGCAGATCGAGCCTCGTAAAACGCCCCTCACCCGCACTTCGTGTCTCCCTCTCCCCGCAAGAAGACGCGGGGAGAGGGACTCTCGATTGGTTGCGACGCCGCCGCTCTGTGCCTCTGTGGTGAAACGCCTTTGAGGGACTTTCGCTGCCGTTTGCGCGACCTATCAATAGAGGAGCTTCCATCCATGATCGTCCGTCGCGCGTTGCTCGTGCTGTGCCTTGCCTTTCTTCCAGTCGCCTCGTTCGCCGTCGTCGGCGCGGACATGGGAGTGACCGCATCCGATTCGCCCGATCCTGTGGCGCCGGACGGCAACATCACCTACACCGTCCACGTGACGAACGCCGGGCCCGCCGTGGCGACGACCGCGCATCTGAATGTGGTTCTGAACGGAACGCTGCTATGGCAATCGATGACGGTGCCGGCGGGGTGGTCGTGTCCGGCGTTGTCGGTCGGATACGGCGGCTCGTTCACCTGCACCGCGGCCACGCTGGCGGCGGGGTCGGACGACGTCTTCACGATCGTATTGAACGCTGGAAAGAACCAGTTCGGCATCAACAATCAGACCATCAACCAATTCTTCGGCGTCAACGCGAGCGAATCCGATCCGAACAGCGGCAACAACAGCGTCACGGTCTCGACCTCGTACGTCGCGCCGCATGCCGACATGCAGATCACCGCGACCGACTCGCCCGATCCGGTGGCGCCGGACGGCAACATCACCTACACGGTCACCGTCACGAACGCGGGGCCGGACGCGACGACCAATGCCACGATGAGCGTCATTCTCAACAACACACTGCTCTGGCAGTCGATGTCGGTTCCGGCGGGATGGAGCTGTCCGTCGCTGGCGGTGGGACACGGCGCGTCGTTCACCTGCACCGCGGCGAACTTCGCGGCGTCGGCGTCGTCGATCTTCACCATCGTGCTCAAGGCCGGCTCCGCGCAGTTCGGCATCAATAATCAGACGATCAATGAGACGTTCACCACGGGCAGCGACTGGGGCGATCCGAACAACGCGAACAACGCGGCGGTCGTCTCGACGTCGTATGTGACGCCGCACGCCGACATCCAGATCACCGGCTCCGATTCGCCCGATCCGGTCAATCCCGACGGCAACATCACCTACACGGTCACCGTCACGAACGCAGGACCCGATGCGGCGGCGAATGCGACGATGAGCGTGGTGCTCAACAACACGCTGAGGTATCAGTCGATCACCATTCCGGCCGGCTGGACCTGTCCCGCGCTCGTCGTCGGCCAAGGCTCCGGCTTCACCTGCCACAACACATCCATGGCCGTATCCACCTCGGTCTTCACGGTCGTGCTCAACGCGGGCTTCAACCAGTTCGGTCCGAACAACACGACGATCAATCAGCTCTTCACCGCGAGCAGCGATGTGGCCGATCCGAACAACGCCAACAACGCCGTCACGGTTTCGACGGCCTATGTCGCGCCGCACGCGGACATGCAGATCACCGGTTCCGACTCGCCCGATCCGGTCGCCCCCGACGGCAACATCACCTACACCATCAACGTCACGAACGCCGGCCCTGATGCGGCGGCCAACGCGGCGATGAGCGTGGTGCTCAACAACACGCTCACGTACCAGTCGATCACCATTCCGGCCGGCTGGACCTGCCCCGCGCTCGTCGTCGGTCAAGGCTCCGGCTTCACCTGCCACAACACGTCGATGGCCGTCTCCACCTCGGTCTTCACCGTCGTTCTCAAGGCGGGCTTCAACCAGATCGGCCCGAACAACACGACGCTCAACCAACTCTTCACCGCCGGCAGCGACGCCGCGGATCCGAACAACGCCAACAACGCCGTGACGGTGTCGACGTCATACGTGGTCCCGACGGCGAACCTGGTGGTGAGCAACAGCGACGCGCCCGATCCGGTTCTTTCCGGCGCGACGATCACCTACACGCAGACGATCACCAACAACGGCCCGGACGCGGCGGCGAACGCGAAGATCACGGAGTCGATCGGCTCCGGCGTGACGTTCCAGTCGATCGTCGCGCCCGGCGGCTGGAGTTGCACGAACCCCGCGATTGGCGGCACCGGCACGATCAACTGCTCGCTCGCGTCGCTGGCGAACGGCGCCTCGGCATCCTTCACGGTCGTGGTGAACGTGACCGCCGTCTCCGGCTCGATTTCGAACACTGTCAGCGGCAGCAGCGACGCGTCCGATCCGACGCCCGCAAACAATGCCGTCACGGCGACGACCACCGTCACCCCTCCGCCCACCGCGGACCTCGGCATTACGAAGTCGACGCCGACCACGAACGCGGCCCCCGGCGCGCCGGTGACCTACACGATCGTGGTGACGAACCACGGTCCGGACGCCGCAACCGCGGTGACGATGACCGACGCGCTGCCGGCATCGCTTTTGTTCCAATCGATCAGCGCCCCGGCTGGTTTCAGCTGCACCAATCCGGCTGTTGGCGCGACCGGCACGATCACCTGCACCGGCGCGTCGCTGGCAAACGGCGCGACTGCAACGTTTACGCTGACGGTGAAATCCAACGCATCCGGCTCGATCACGAACACGGCCACGGTGTCCGGAACGCCGACCGATCCGTCGTCCGCCAACAACTCGCAGTCGTCGTCCTTCGTCGCCGGATCGGCGGACCTCAGCCTCACCGGCGGCGTCGGCACGAACGGCGCGTTGATCACCTACACGTTCAACGTCACGAACGGCGGTCCGGACTCGGCGTCGAACGTCGTCTTCACCGACACTCTCCCTTCGTCGCTGCTCTTCCAGTCGATCACCGCGCCCGGTTTCGCCTGCACGACGCCGCCCGTCGGCACGACCGGCACGATCACCTGCACCGCCGCGTCACTCGGCAACGGCGGATCGGCGACGATCACGCTCGTCACAAGCGCCGCACCGGGAACGACCGGCAACATCAACAACAGCGGCGGCGTCTCGAGCGCCACGTCCGATCCGAACAGCGGCAACAGTTCGTTCGCCGCCCCGCCCGTGACGGCGCCGGTGACGTCGAACATCCCCGCGCTCTCCACTTGGGCGCTGATGCTCCTCGCCGCGATCCTGGGAGCGGGAGCGTTGATGAAGATGAAGTAGAAGATTTGATCCGCAGATGACGCAGATGAAAAATCTGTGTCCATCTGCGTTCCTCTGCGGATCACAAGGCGTTTCGCTCGCCATCCCTGGCGATGACGACGTCTCGACGCCCTTCCCGCAGCAGCGGATTCGACTGATTGAGATGGATGAATCGCACCCTGGCGCGCAGCGGCGAGTTGGCTAACCGCGCCAAAGTCTCCGTCATCAGCGGATGCGGGATCTCGCGGAGATCGCGTCCGGGCAGTTCGGTCGCGTCGTAGAAGGTGCCGTCGAGGTAGGCGACGTCGACGCGCGACAGGATCGATTCGAGCGGCGTCGACCACTTCTCCCATTTGTCGATATCCGGCAGCCAGAGAATCGATCGCGACGGACCTCGGATGAGAAAGCCGACCGTCTCCGAATATTCGTCGCGATGCGGAACGCGCAGCGGCGTGACGCTGATGCGCTCGTTCAGCATGAACGGCACGCCATCCTCGATCGGAACGATGTCGATGTTGTGCAGCTTCACGAGCTGATCCCACGGACCGTTCTTCGTCAAAAACTCGCGCATGCGCGGCATCGCGTAGACGCGAATCGAATGCGCGCCGAGGACCTCGCGTCCGAGTTGGGCCAGGCCGAGGTAGTGGCCGATGTGGGCGTGGGTGAGGAGGATGCCGTCGAGGAGCGGCGCGTTCTCCGCTGGCGGCGCGGCTTCGTCGATCGTCCGCAGTTGCGAGGGGAAATCGGGCGTCGCATCGATGATCCAGCGCTGATGCGATTGCGGATCGACGATGGCCAGCGACGCCACGCGCCGGCGCAGTTTCGGATTGCGCCACGCCGCGATGCAATCGGGCCGATTGCATCCCGCCTGCGGATAGCCGCCGTCCTGCGCGCTGCCGAGGACGATGGCGAACGGCGATGTTGGCGGTGGCATCGACGCGCAGGCGGTGAGGAGGATAAGAAAGGCTTTTATCCGCAGATGACGCAGATGGACGCGGATGATGGACGTTACATCTGTTTTTATCTGCGTCATCTGCGGATGATCATAGGTAGTATTTGAGCATCCGTGAAACTCGCCGCTATCGCCATCCTCTTCGCCCTCGCCGCGAATGCCGAGGTCACCGTCACCGTCGAGCGGAGCGCGGCGACGCCGGCGTTTCGGTTCGCGCGCGTTCCGCCGCCTGCGATGGACGATGCCGCGGCGAAGGCGAAGGTGGATTTGATCGCCGGGACCGTCGATCGCAACAGCGCCGGGCTGCCGTCGCTGATCGACGGCCGCGTGCCGGCGAACGAGGATGAGCCGGAGGCGAATCTTTTCTTTCGCGGTGATTCGTGGGGCGGGCGTTTTCGCATCGACCTCGGCGCGTCAACTGACATTGCGGCGGTGAACACGTATTCGTGGCATCCCGGCTCGCGCGCGCCGCAGGTCTATCGCCTCTACGCCAGCGACGGCAGCGATCCGCGATTCAATCCGGCGCCCGACGTGAAGAGTGATCCGACGAAGAGCGGCTGGCGCGAGATCGCCTTCGTCGACACGCGCACGAAGGAGGGCGACAACGGCGGCCAGTACGGCGTCAGCATCAGCGACTCGGCCGGCGCGCTCGGCCGCTATCGCTATCTTCTCTTCGACGTTTTCGAAACGGAGAGCGACGATCCGTGGGGGAACACGTTCTACAGCGAGATCGACGTGGTGAAGAAGTGATGCGGCGTCTCGCGCTTCTGCTGCTGCTGGTCTGCGCGTCGGCGCGTGCGGAAGATCCGCCGGATCTGACCAAGCAGCCGACGCTCTACGTCGTCGGCTACGCGCATCTCGATACGCAGTGGCGGTGGGAGTATCCGCGCACGATCTCCGAGTACCTGCCGCGCACGATGCACGACAACTTCGCGCTCTTCGAAAAATATCCGCACTACATCTTCAACTTCAGCGGCTCCAACCGCTACCGGATGATGCGCGAGTACTACCCGGCCGATTACGCGACGCTGCAGGAGTGGGTGCGCGCCGGACGCTGGTTTCCGGCCGGGTCGTCGGTGGAGGAGAGCGACGTCAACTCGCCGTCCGCGGAGTCGATCATCCGCCAGGTTCTCTATGGCTCGGCGTACTTTCGAAAAAACCTCGGCCGCACGAGCGCGGAGTACATGCTGCCCGACTGCTTCGGCTTTCCGGCCTCGCTGCCGAGCATCCTTCATCACATGGGCATCCGCGGCTTCTCGACGCAGAAGCTGACGTGGGGATCGTCCGCGCCGGTTGGCGGGCCCGATTCGCCGGAGAAAACGCCGCCCGGCACGCCGTTCAACGTCGGCATCTGGGACGGGCCGGGCGGCGGCAGCGTCATCGCCGCGTTCCATCCTGGCAGCTACAGCGCGGACATTCGCTACGACCTTTCGCGCAGCGATGCCACGCCGCCGAACGGCGTCGACTGGCCGAAGCGCGTGCAGCGAAATGGCGCGGTGAGTGGCGTCTTCACCGACTATCACTACTACGGCACCGGCGACGTCGGCGGCGCGCCGCGCGAACCGTCGGTGCAACTCGTCGAGTCGATCGTGGCGAAGAACGACGGCGCGCTGCACGTCATCTCGTCGACCGCGGAGCAGATGTTTCTCGCCATCAAAAGCACTGCTCATTTGCCGCACTATTCGGGCGATCTCGAGCTGACGAATCACTCCGCCGGCTCGCTGACATCGCAGGCGTATCAGAAGCGCTGGAACCACAAGAACGAGCTGCTGGCCGATGCGGCAGAACGCGCCTCGGTCGCCGCAATGTGGCTCGGCGGCCGCGACTATCCAATCAAGCGATTGAACGACGCCTGGACACTGGTGATGGGAGGCCAGTTCCACGACATCGCCGCCGGCACCGCTACGCCGAAGGCATACGAGTACTCGTGGAACGACGACGTGATCGCCATGAACCAGTTCGCCGCGGTGCTCACCACCGCGACGGAGTCGATCGCATCCGCGCTCGATACGAACGTCAAAGGGCGAGCGATCGTGGTCTACAACCCGCTGAGCATCGATCGCGAGGACGTCGTCGAAGCCCACGTGCAGGGGCTCGGCGGCGGAGTGCTCGTGTTGGGGCCGGACGGAAAGTCTGTTCCCGCGCAACGCGAGGACGATCGGATCGTTTTCATCGCCAGAGTTCCATCGATGGGGTGGGCGGTTTACGACGTGCTCTCCGGATTCGAGACGCCGCGGAATCGGGTCGAAAATCCGGCAGCTATTCGCGTCACGATCGAGCCGGCATCGATCGAGAACGATCGCTATCGCCTGTCAATCGACGACTCCGGCGACATCGTCAGCATCTTCGACAAGAAGACAAATCGCGAAGTTCTCTCCGCGCCGGCGCGCCTGGCATTGCAGACCGAGCATCCGCACGACTGGCCTGCCTGGAACATGGATTGGGCCGATCAGCAGAAGCCGCCGCGCGCATTCGTCGGCGGGAAGGCTTCGATTAGTGTCGTCGAGCAGGGCCCGGCGCGTTCCGCGATCGAGGTGACGCGTGAGACTGAGGGCTCGCGATTCGTGCAGACGATCCGGCTGGCGGCTGGCGATGCGGGCAATCGCATCGAGATCGATAACGTCATCGACTGGAAGAGCGAAGCGGCGGCGCTGAAGGCGACCTTTCCGCTGGCCGCATCGAATCCGCTGGCCACCTACAACTGGGAAGTCGGAACGATTCAGCGCGGGAACAACGACGAGAAGAAGTTCGAGGTGCCGTCGCATCAATGGATCGATCTGAGCGATGCGAACGGCGGCGTGACGATCCTTTCCGACTGCAAGTACGGCTCGGACAAGCCCGACGATCACACCCTCCGCCTCACGCTCCTCTACACGCCCGGCCTCGGCGACGGCAACACCAGCGCCTACAGCGACCAGACGACGCAGGATTGGGGACATCATCAATTCACCTACGGTCTCGCCGCGCACGCCGGCGACTGGCGGTCGGAGGGGACGGACTGGCAGGCGCTGCGCCTCAGCCAGCCTCTGATTGCCTTCACCGCTCCAAAACATCCGGGCTCGCTCGGCCGCAAATTTTCTCTGCTGCGGGTGAGCAATCCGCGCGTGCGCGTGCTGGCGCTGAAGAAGGCGGAGGAGAGCGACGACGTGATCGTCCGCCTGGTCGAACTCGACGGCAAACGCGCCAACAACGTGAGGCTGTCATTCGCCGCGCCGGTCGTCGCCGCTCGCGAAGTGAACGGGCAGGAGATGCCGCTCGGGAAGGGGCGCATCGTCGACGGACGGATCGTGGCGTCGTTCACGCCGTACCAGCTTCGAACGTTCGCCGTGCGGCTCGCGCGGGCGAAGAAACATCAGCCGGCGTCGCGGACTGTAACGTTGCCGTTCGATCGCTTGGTGTCGAGCCGCGATGGCGCGAAGTCGTCGCCCGGATTCGACGCCGCCGGCCGCGCAATTCCGGCGGAGATGCTGCCGCGCGACGTCGATTACGGCGGCATCCGCTTTCACCTCGGCGACGGTCCGAACGCTGTCGTCGCGCGCGGACAATCGATCGCTTTGCCGCACGGGAGACGTTTGTACCTTCTCGCCGCAGCTGACGGCGATCAGACCGCGACGTTCGTCGTCGGCGGCAAATCGTTCGAGCTTACGATTCCGGACTGGAGCGGCTACGTCGGCCAGTGGGACAACCGCCGCTGGGTGCAGAAACAACAGACTTTGCCGCCGCGTCCCGATGCTCCGTTCAATGCACCTCCTCGGACGCGAATAGCCACCGTCTTCGACGGTCTCACGCCCGGCTTCATCAAACGCGCGCCGATCGCCTGGTATGCGTCCCATCGCCACGACGCCGCCGGCGCAAACGAGCCGTACGCGTATTCGTACCTCTTTGCCTACGCCATCGACCTCCCGCCCGGCGCACGAACGCTGACGCTCCCTTCGAATGAGAAGATCCGCCTGCTCGCGGCGACGGTATCGAGTGAGTCGGCCGGTGCGGCCGAGGCGCAGCCGCTGTATGACACATTGATCCGCAGATGACGCAGATGAAACAGATGGAGAACGAATGAAACGACTTCTTGCCGCCGCGGCGATCACAATCCTTTTCCTGGCCTGCTCGAAACCGGAGCAGAAAACGGGCAGGTCCTTCACCGTCGCCGTCATCCCGCAGGGCTCCACGCATGAGTTCTGGAAGAGCATTCACGCTGGCGCGATGAAAGCGGCGCAGGATGAGGCGAAGAGCGGCGTCACCGTCAACGTCATCTGGAAGGGGCCGATGCGCGAGGACGACCGCGAGCAGCAGGTGCAGGTCGTTGAAGGTTTCGTCACGCAGCACGTCGACGGAATCGTCCTGGCGCCGTTCGACAAGAACGCGCTCGTCCGTCCGGTCGAGGAAGCGAAGCGCGCCGGCATCCCGACCGTGGTGATCGACTCCGCGCTGGAGTCGAGCGATCCGATCAGCTTCGTGGCCAGCAACAACTACCACGGCGGCGAGCTTGCCGCCGACGAGATGGGCCGCATCCTCGGCGGCAAGGGAAAAGTGCTCGCGCTCCGCTACCAGGAAGGCGTCTTCAGCACCGAGCAGCGCGAGAAGGGATTCATCGAACGGATGAAGGCCGCGTATCCCGGCATCGTCCTCGTGTCGTCGAATCAATTCGCCGGCGCGACGCGCGACACGGCGAAGACGGCCGCCGAGAATCTTCTCAACCGCTTCGGCAACGACATCGACGGCATGTTCACGCCGAACGAGTCGTCCACCGCCGGCGCCCTCCTCGCGCTCGAAGATGCCGGGAAGGCGGGCAAGATCCGCTTCATCGGCTTCGACACGAGCGACGTCTTCGTCAAAGCGATGCACGACGGCAAGCTGCACGGCATCGTGGTGCAGAACCCGTTTCGCATGGGCGAGCTCGGCGTAAAAACGCTCGTCGATCACCTCCTCGGCAAGCCAATCGAGAAGCGCGTCGATACGGGTGTCACGTTGATCACGCCTGCGAATGTAGATACGCCGGAGGCGAAGAAGCTGCTGCATCCGCTGGGGTGAAGGTTGCCGGGTTGCCAGGTTGCCAGGTTGCCGTTACGCGCGATCTGATACTGAGCAACTGATTGAGCGGCAACCTGGCCACCTGGCAACTCGGCAACCCATGCTCCACCTCACATCCATCACCAAGCATTTCGGCGCAACCATCGCGCTCGACGGCGTCGACCTCGACGTCGCTGCGGGTGAAGTGCATGCGCTTATCGGGGAGAACGGGGCGGGGAAGAGCACGTTGATGAATGTTCTTTCCGGCGCGTTTCCGCCGGACAGCGGGGCGATGACGATCGATGGTCATTCGTACGCGCCGCGCGGGCCGGCTGAGGGGCGGGAGCGGGGGATTGCGCATGTGCATCAGGAGATCTCGCTCTGTCCGCATCTTTCCGCGGCGGAGAACATCCTGATGGGGATCGAGCCGGCGAGTGGCGGATGGCTGCGGCGTGATGAGCTGCACGATCGCGCCGAGGCGCTGCTCGCCGATTTCGGACGGCCGGAGATCGATCCGCGTACGCGCACCGGCGATCTGCCGCTGGCCGATCAGCAGGTCGTCGAAATCTGCCGCGCGCTTGCCCGCGATGCGCGCGTGTTGCTGCTCGACGAGCCGACCAGCAGCCTGCAGCGCGCCAACGTCGAGCGGCTTTTCGACACCATTCGCCGATTGCGCGACCGCGGCATCGCCATCATCTACATCAGCCACTTCCTCGAAGAGGTGCGCGAGATCGCCACGACGTTCACGGTTCTGCGCGATGGAAAAAGCGTCGGCCGCGGCAATCTGGCCGGCGTCAGCGACGATGAGTTGATCTCGATGATGGTGGGGCGAGCACAGACAAGAGTGTCTGTGCCACGTGAAAGACAGGCAATCCAGAACGAGGTGCTCCTAAAAGTCGAAAACCTCTCCGCCCCTCCGCGCCTCCGCGTGGCAAATTTCGTTCTCCATCGCGGCGAGATCCTCGGCATCGCAGGTCTGATCGGTTCCGGACGAACAGATCTCATTCGAACGCTCTTCGGTCTGCAGAAAGGGCAGGGTCGCGTGACCATGCGCGGCAACGCCTTCGGCTACCTCAGCGAGGATCGCAAGAACGAAGGTCTGGCCCTGCAGCTGCCGATCGCCGACAACGTCACCATGAGCCGTTTCGAAACGTGCTCGCGCGGCGGATGGATCGATCGTGATCAACAGAATGCTCAAACCAGCGACGTCATGCAGCGCTTGCGCGTTCGTGCGCCCGGACCGCGCGGCATCGTCGGGCGGCTCTCCGGCGGAAACCAGCAGAAGGTCGCGCTCGCGCGCCTCCTGCATCAGGATCCCGACGTTCTCCTCCTCGACGAGCCGGCGCGCGGCGTCGACGTCGGCAGCAAGAGCGACATCTATCGCGAGATCCGCAGATTGGCCGCCGAGGGGAAGGGCATCGTGATGGTGAGCTCGTACCTGCCGGAGCTGTTCGAAGTGTGCGACACCATCGCCGTCATGACTCGTGGGCGGCTGTCAGCGGCGAAGCCGGCGAGCGAATGGACAGCGGACACGATTCTGCAGACTGCGATTGAGTCGCCAGCGTAGCGCCGCCGGGCTCGGCGGCTGGACCGCCAGCGGCCCGCTGGCGATTCACGAACATGCCGCCGAGCCGGCGGCGGTTCAGCCGTCGAGCCGACGGCGCTCCGTAACCTCCGCGTACAATCTGCGCCTCGCATGAATCGTTGGCTGCGTATCGTCGCTCCTCTGGCAGGACTGATCGCCGTCATCTTTCTCTTCGCCATCCTTACCGGCTCGCCGGCGCGCTACCTCTCCGGCGCGAATCTGCGCGTCGTGCTCGCGCAGACGGTGATCGTCGCCATCGGAGCGATGGAATGACGATGATCATCGTCAGCGGCGGGATCGATCTCTCCGTCGGCGCGGTCATCGCGCTGAGCAGTGTCGTCACCGCGCTCGCATTGCGCGACGGCTGGCCGCCGATCGCTGCGCTCGCGGCGGGCGTGATCACCGGCGGCATCATCGGTATCGTGAACGGGCTGGCCATCACCGTGCTGCGCGTCGTGCCGTTCATCGCCACGCTCGGCATGCTCGGGATCGCGCGCGGCCTGGCGAAGTACGCCGCCGATCAGCAGACCGTCAACCCGCCGCCGACATGGATTAACGAGCTGGCGGTGACGTTCCCCTCGCGCGACTGGATGCTCTTCGCGCCCGGCGTCTGGATCGCGATTCTGCTCGCGGCGATGATGGCGCTCGTCCTGCGCAACGCCGTCTTCGGCCGCCGCATCTTCGCCCTCGGCTCGAACGAAGCGGCGGCGCGCGCCTGCGGCATCAACACCAGCGCGCTCAAAGTGCGCATCTACGCGCTGGCCGGACTCTTCTTCGGACTTGCCGGCGTGATGCAGATGTCCCGTCTGCGGCAGGGCGATCCGACCGTCGCCGTCGGCGTGGAGCTCGACGTCATCGCCGCCGTCGTCATCGGCGGTGCGAGCCTGAGCGGCGGCGAGGGGAGCATCGCCGGCGCAATGATCGGCGCGCTGGTGATGGCCTTCCTGCGCAACGGCAGCCAGCAGATGGGATGGCCGAATTACGTTCAGGAGATCATCATCGGCGCCGTGATCGTTCTCGCCGTTGCCGCAGACCGCTGGCGCGTTGCTCGCGCGGCGGACAGGGGCTGACTGCGAGGTAGTGAAGCCTGACGGTCAGACTTCGATCTTCGATATGGCGATCCGAAAATAAGGCCCGCTTGCCTAAACTCGGGCAGTCAAAAAGGAAGTCTGGTACGCGTATTGCGAGCCACGCGCGGGCATGCCGCAGGTGCGATGTAGACCTCCGCCAATCGGCAATGGCGGAGAGTAATCCTGTCCTGTTTGCTCGCCCGGCCACCCATCCATCGTCAAACTGATTGACGAAGAAATAAAGGAGTTCCCATGAGGAAAGTTGCTCTCGGGTTCAGTCTCCTGCTCGCTCTCTCGTTGATTCCCGTCACGGTCCATGCCGAGGACGTCAGTGACCCTTGCTACTCGATTTGCCACTCGTACGACCGGTGCGACACCGCCTGCGAAGTCTGTGATTCATTTAACGAACAGACGAATAACTGTGAACACTGGACGTACTCGACGTGCGGCGATGCGACGTACGGCGAGTGCGGAGGATGCGCCACAGTGGACACGTGGGAGGTCACTGACGAACTCAGCCGCCAGCCCGTCGGCGGATACGTTTGTGGTCACGAGTACTACTGGTACGGGGAAAATCCTTCAGTATTCCGGCAGTACACGAAGCATATGCGCCGCCGCACCTATGGCCATCAGGTCTGTAACGGCGTGGAGACCACCATATTGTTGTCGACGTACTACTTCGACGACACCTGTTATCAGTTCATATACCCCGATTGCTGTGACTGGGTCAGTGATCCGGGCTGCTACGCGCCGCCATGGTCTGGAGACATCACATTCGACTCGTACATGGAATGCCATTGAGGTGGTGCACTATGAAAATGCTGACGACGATTCTGCCGATTCTGCTCCTCAGTGGGACGGCTGCAGCGATGGCCGCTGATTCTTCAAATGCTGCGGTGGCCGCGGTTAACGGAAAAACCATCACCGAGGAGCAACTGAACACCGCGGTCGGCCACCAACTCGAGCGGCTGCGGGCGGAGGAATACCGCATTAAACAGGGAGCCTTGGATCAGCTCATCGCCAAGGAGCTTCTCGACAACGAGGCCAAGGCACGAGGAATCACGACGGACGAACTCCTGGAGCGAGAGGTCGAGAGCAGCGTGCCGCCGGTCGCTGATTCCGTGGTTGAACAGGCGTGGGCCAGCGCCAAAGGCTCGATCCGCGATCTTCCCAAGGAAAAGGCCAAAGAACAGCTTGCATCGATGATGCGCGCCGTCGCGGTCCGAGAGCGGCGGACCGCTTTCATTTCCAGTCTTGCCAAGCGCGCGAACGTCAAGCGGTTTCTCGATCCGCCCCGGCTCCAGCTCAGCAAAACGTCGAACCACATGATCGGCGACGCCGCCGCTCCGGTAACGGTAATCGAGTTCAGCGACTTCGAATGTCCCTACTGCTCACGCGCCCAGATGACACTGCGCGACGTACAGCTGCGCTATGGGCCGAAGTTGGTTCGTATCGTGTACCGCCACCTGCCTCTTCCGATTCATGCACACGCCGAAAAGGCGGCGGAGGCAGCTGAGTGCGCCGGTGAGCAGGGTGCGTTCTGGGAAATGGGTGAACGCATGTTTGCCAACCAGAAAGCACTCGATAACGACAAGCTGACGTCCTATGCCACGTCGTTGAAGCTGGACGCGACCCGGTTCCAGCAGTGTCTCGACTCCGGCCGCAGCATGGCCGCTGTCGCCGCTGATCGAAGTCTCGCCAACTCCTACGGTCTTCGGGCGACGCCTTCGATCTTCATCAACGGCCGGTGGGTCGTCGAACCATCGTTCGAAAACGTGATGAAGACGATCGACGAAGAGCTCGATCGCGCCGGAGTTGCAGTGCCCACAACAACCTTCACCGAGACCTCATCAACCTCGCAGCCATAAATCCCCCTGGTGGAGCGCCGGTCCGCTGAGACGGCGCTCCATCGCTGCCTTCCTCCGCGACGAGGGCCAGCAAATGCGATACGTTCAGGAGATCATCTGCAACGATGATCGTTCTCGCCGTTGACGCAGACCGCTGGCGCGTTGCTCGCGCGGCGGATAGGAGCTGACTCTGGCCACACCGCTTTCCGCATCTCTCCGCCGCGACCTCGGCACGATCGAGTCGTACGCGACATTGCTCGGCATGCTCATCGGCGCCGGCATTTTCAAAGTCACCAGCGACGCGTGGCAGCTGACCGGATCGAGCGTGATCCTCGGCTACCTCGTGCTGGCGCCGGCGATTCTGGCGACGTCCGTCGCGTACTCTGTCTTCCTTTCCACGCCGCTGGGACGCGAGCCGGGCGGGGAGTACACGCATCTCTCGCGAACGTTCGGCGGCTACGGGCTGGCGTTCGTCGGCGTGTGGCTCAAGGTGATTTCGTACATCGGCGCGCTGGCGTATCTGGCGCGGGCGCTCGGCGATTACGTGGTGGAGCTCTTCGGCGGCGCGTTGCCGAAGAGTGCGGCAATGCCGGTCGCGATCGGCAGTCTGCTTTTCTTTTACGTCATCCACGTCGCCGGCGTGCGCTGGTTCGGCCGGATTCAAGTCTGGATGTGCGTGCTCCTCGGCATCTCGATCGTGGTGCTGGTCGTGCCCGGGACGTTCGCCATTCACCTCGCGAACTACAAGCCGTTCTTCACGCACGGCGCGAGCGGATTCGCGACGGCGCTGCCGCTGATTTTCTTCGCCTACGCCGGGTTCGAATCGCTGGCGCAGACGGCGGGCGAGGTGCGCGACTCGACGCACCGCCTGCCGCGAATTTTTCTCCGAGGGATACTGGCAACGACCGTCATCTACTTTCTGATGTCGGCGGTCGCCTTCGGCGTACTTCCCGGCGCCGAGCTGCGTGTCGCCGCAGCGCCGATGGCCGCGATGGCGTCGCGCTACTTGCCGATGGGAGCAGCGTGGTTCGTCACCTTCGGCGCGGTGATGGCGCTGACGACCTCGGTCAACGCCACGATGCTCGTGCCGTCGCGCGTCGGAATCATGCTGGCAGAGGATGGGCTGGCGCCGCAATTCATCGGATCGATTTCGAAGAAGACCGGGACGCCGGTGGTCGGGCTCACGCTGACGCTGCTCGTCACGCTGCTGCTGCTCATCAGCGGACAGATTTCGCTCGCGCTCAACATCGCCGTCTTCGCGCTGGTCGTTCTCTATTTCCTGCACAGCGTCGCGCTGCTGGCGTTGCCGCGCGCGAATCCGTCGCTCTACGCGAGCGTCACGCTGCGGATGCCGCTGATCGCGCAACGGATCGCCGCGATCATCTCGCTGCTGTTCATGGGAACGCTGATCGCTGTGCAGCTCGGCAACGACGTCGGCGTTCTTCGCCGGCTCTCGTTTCGCGAACGCATCGAGCACGCGTCGTTGACCACGATCGAGCTGGTGATCTTCTGGGGCGCGGTCGGTGCGATGTTGTACCTGCTCGCGGCGCGGAAGCGCCGCGTGATCGCGCAATGAAAAGGGCCACCCTCGCGGGTGGCCCTTCCGGTTGAGGCGATGTACGAACTGCTTAGAAGATGATCTTCGCCGCGAACTGCATCTGGCGCGGGCTGACTTCGTTCGAGTAGCCCTGGATCACGCCGAACGTAGTCTGCTGATTGGCAGGCTGGCCCGCCGGAGCGACGTTGTTCGTGAACTTGGTGATCGTGTACTTGTCGGTCGACGCGGTGTACGTGACGCGGTACAGATCCTGGTTCGCGCCGGTGACGACGCCGATGCGCTTGTTCAGCACGTTGAAGACTTCGCCCAGCACTTCGAGCTGCATGCCGTGGGTGAGGTCGAACATCTTCGAAAGGCGGACGTCGCCGTCCCACACGCTCGGCTGGCGGTACGTGTTGCGGCTCAGCAGGCGGGCGTTCTGACCGCTGAGGAAGGTGGCGAACTGCGCCTTCGTCATGCCGTTGCCCTGGGTGATGTCGATGATCTGGCCGCTGCCGTTGACGAAGACCGGCGTGAAGTTTGCCGCGACGCTCGTCTGTGCCTGGCCGGTGAGGCTGTTGGCCGTGCAGCCTGTGCAGGTGAAGCTGATGGCGCCGGTGTAAGGGAAGCCGCTGTGCCAGAAGCCGATAGCGGAGAAGCGGAAGCCGAACGGCAGGCGGTAGGTGAGGTCGCCGACGATGCGGTGCTTCACGTCGTTGTCGCTCGGGCCTTCGCTCAGGCTCGGATTGTTAGGATCGATGAGGAACGTGGTCGACGTCGAGCGCGAGTTCGTCTCGTCGTCGATCGACGCGGAATGCGTGTAGCTGAGGTCCCACGACAGGTTCGAGTTGTTGACTGCGAGCTTGTGGAACTCGAGGGTCTGGGCGCGGTACCACGCTTCTTCGTTGCTGGTGATCTCGCGGATGACGCCGAGGTCCTTGTACGGGCGCGCCGCGTTGGTGGCGCTGTTGTAGTCGTAGACCGGCATGTTGCCAAGCGTCACGCCAGTGGGCACGACGTTGATGTTCTTGGTGCCCTGCACGTGGCTCAGCTTGGAGTAGATGCCGCTGACGCCGACGCTGTACGACGGTCCGAGCTGCTGCTCGAACTGAAGGCTGGTGCGCCATGCTTCCTGCGCCTGGTAGTCAGAGCCGATCGTGACGAGGTTCGCGCCGAGGCTCGACTTCGCCAGGAACTGCTCGGGCGTAAGGATGTTCGGGTAGGTCGGGCACGGGTTCGTGGCCGTCGTGGTGCAGGTGAAGGTCGCGGTGCGCAGCGCGCCGCTGATGCCCTGAATCGGGCTGGCCAGCAGGATGTCAGGCATGTAGCTGAAGAACTTGCCCGTGCCGCCGCGGAGAACCGACTTGCCGCTGCCGAAGATGTCGTAGGCGAAGCCGAGGCGCGGGGCGATGTTGTTCGTATCGTTCTTGATCTGGGAGAGGAACTCCGGATGCTGCGGGAAGGCGTTCGACGGCGGACGCGGGGTGGCCTCGTAGTCGTAACGAATTCCGGCGTCGAGGCTCAGGCGCGGGGTGACGTGGAAGCTGTCGTTGACGTAGGCGCCCCACAGATTCGTGTTCCACTCGACGTCGCCGTTCTGCGGACCGTACGCCTGCTGGAACGTATTCGGGACGTTGTTCGCGAAGTTCAGCAGGCTGCTGAACGCGTACATGCCGCCGGCGAAGCGCGGGAACGAGTCGAACAGATTGCGATGCAGCAGCTCGCCGCCAACTTTCAGCGAGTGGCCGTGCGTCTGATAGCTCACCGTGTCTTTGATCTGGTACTTCTTTTCGTCCGCGGTGTTCGGCGTGGTGTCGTTCGCGCCGAAGAACGGGGTCGGGGTCTGGCCCGTGTTGATGGAGAACTCGGTGCCGCCGTACTGCGACGTCACCGGGCGCTGGTCGCGGCCGAGCTGACCGATGAACTGGTTATAGAGGTTGCTGGTGATGACCGAGTCGCCTTCCAGAACGGCCTGGTAGAACTTGTCCACTTCGTTCGTCTGGTTGAGACCGAACGACGACGTGGCGCCGCTGTTGGTCGTGTCGTACTTGGTGATGTTGTCGCGCAGTGACCAGTGGTTGTTGGAGCCGAGCGTTCCGTCGAGTTTGAGCAGGTAGGTGCGCAGCTTGTTGTCCTGCGAGTAGTTCAAACCCGTTTCGTACGGCACACCGACCGCGGTCTGGATCTTCGACAGAACGGTCGCCTGCTGCGCCGGGGTCAGCGCAAGGAACGCCGTCGAGGTGCGCAGGTCGTTGCCGATCGTGACCGGCTGGCTCTGCTTCTGACCGTCCGCGTTGAGGAAGTAGAACAGCTTGTCGCGCATCACCGGGCCGCCGACGGCGAATCCGGGCTGCGACGAATCCTTCGCCAGGAAGCTGTCGGAGATCACCAGCGGATAGGTCGTTCCGTTGATGTTTGCATTGATCGTCAGCGGGCGCGTCGAGGCCCACGATTTCTTGCGGAGGAAGTAGAACGCTTCACCGTCGATGTCGTTGGTACCGCTCTTGGTGATTGCGTTGACCGTGGCTCCGACGCCGCGGCCGTATTCCGCGTCGTACTGCGAGCGGATGACCTGGAACTCTTTGATCGCGGCCTGCGAGAAGGTGAAGGGAGGACGCGTGCCGCCCGTCTGCTGGCCGAAGAAGTCGTTGTTCGAGCTGGCGCCGTCGATGTTGAAGTCGGTCGACAGCGCGCGCGCGCCGTTGGCGGTGACCGCGCCGTCGAACGAGGCAGTGCCGACGCCGGGTGTCAGAGCTGCGAGCGAACGGAAGTCGCGTCCGAGCAGCGGCAGGTTTTCGATCTGCTGGTTCGTGACCGAGGCCGCCAGTCCGGAACGCTGTGTGTCGATGACCGGCGCGCCGGCGGTGACCGTGATCGTCTCGCTGAGCTGCGGCGCGAGCTTGATGTCGGCGCGCGTCGAGTTGCCGAGGAGAACGGTCAGAGTCGGCGAGGCAGCCTTGCCGAGGCCCGACAGCTCTGCATCGACGCGGTAGCGTCCCGGCGGAAGCAGATTGATCGTGTACTCGCCGGTTGCTTCGGTGACTCGCGTCCGCGTAAGGCCGGTGTCGAGATTGGTGGCCGTGACGGTGACGCCCGGAAGCGCCGTATTGGTGCCGTCGGTGACCTTACCGTTGATCGAGCCGGACGTGGCGCTGTCCGACTGGGCGAACGCCGCGACGCTGATGACGATGCAGAGCATCGCGACAAACAGACTTCGGATACGGCTATGCATACAAAACCCTCCTGAGGACCTGCGTTTTTTGGAGACCGATTGGAAACGGCGCGACTAACCCACACGCCCAAAAACTTGCGGCGAACACCTTACCGTATGATCCCGGCACAGCCAAGATTTTTTCGTCAGTTTACGCTGAGCAGCCCGTGAAGTTTCCAGCGCCTCAGAAGCTCTTCAGGAACGCGTCGTTCGACGGGAACTTCTGCAGACGTTCGAGCAGCATCTTCATCGCGTTCAACGGATCGGTTCCGGCCAGCGCGCGGCGCAGCGTGTGCGTCTTCGGCAGTACGGTCGGAGGCAGCAGCTTCTCCTCTTTCCGCGTGCCGGTCTGGGCGATGTTGATGGCCGGAAAGATGCGCCGCTCGAACAATCCGCGGTCGAGCACGATCTCGGTGTTTCCCGTTCCCTTGAACTCCTGGAAGATGACTTCGTCCATCCGCGAGCCGGTGTCGACCAGCGCCGTGGCGATGATCGTCAGCGAGCCCCAATCCTCGGCGTTGCGCGCCGCGCCGAAGAAGCGCCGCGGCTTCTCCATCGTCCGCGCGTCGATACCGCCGGAGAGGATCTTTCCCGATCCGCGCTGCTCGTTGTTGTACGCGCGCGACATGCGGGTGATGGAGTCGCAGAGGATGACTACGTCCTGCTTCATCTCCACCAGACGCCGCGCCCGTTCGAGCACGACCTCGGCGATCTGAATGTGGTTCTCGGCCGTCTCGTCGGAGCTCGAGGCGACGACTTCACCTTTTGCGACCGAGCGCCGGAAGTCGGTGACTTCCTCGGGACGCTCGTCGACGAGCAGGACGAAGAGGGTGACTTCGGGATGATTGAGATTGATGCCGTGAGCGATGTCTTTGAGCAGCGTCGTCTTGCCCGCTTTCGGCGGCGCGACGATCAGGCATCGCTGCCCTTTGCCGAGCGGGGAGAGGAGATCGATGACGCGCGTGGTCAGACGCTCCGGCTCGGTCTCGAGCTTGAACATGTCGTTCGGATCGATGGAGATCAGCTCGGAGAAGGGGCGCCGCGATTCGCGATACTCCTCGAGCGCCATCCCTTCGACCTGTTCCAGTCCGACGAACTCGAGATTGTTGCCCGCGCGCCGCGCGCTGCCGGCCAGGAGCAGACCCGGTTGCAGATGGAGCCGCTCGATGACCGGGCGAGGAACGATGGCGTCGCCCGGCGTGGGAACGTAATTGTTCGCCGGCTGGACGAGAAGGCCGGTGCCGTTCGGCTTGATCCAGAGCACGCCGGAGACAGGGGCGAGCTCGCCGGCCGGAAGATCGATCGGCGGCGCCTGCTGCATGCCGGACGAGTAGCCGTCCTGCGGTTTGCCTCCGCGGCGGCGCGAACGGTTGCGTCGGCGTCGGCCGGCACCTCCGCCCGATCCATCATTGTTGAAGGGTTGTTGGTCGCCTGGAATGGCGACGTTGCCGTTTGGCTGGCCCTGCGGGGCGACGTTGCCCGGATTTTCTCCGGGTGCGCCCGCTCGCCGTCTGCGCCGGCGGCGCTTACGCGGTTGTCGATTGTCTGGCGTCATGCGAACTCATAAAAAACGAACCTTGGTGTAATTGCTCGACCTTCGAGACTGGCCGGAAAGCCGACGATCAGGGCGGAGAAAACCATTCTCTGGAACGCCCGGCGTAGAAGCCTTACTGAGATCGTCGCACGAAAGGTGCGGGACGTAGTATGGGGAAGGTCGGTTTTAAATGCAAGTGCGGTGTGGGGGTGGGTTGCGGGGTCTCGCGGTTGCGGGGTCTCGCGACGTTGGGTTGCCCGGTTGCCAGGTTGCCGGCAAGTGCGCGCCTGGCCGCCGAGGTTCGCGCAAGTCTCTCATCGTTATTCTTTACGAGCGTCGCTCTCGTCACGCCGTCTTGGCAACCGGGCAACCAACCGCCGCGAGACCCCGAGCCCCCGCAACCGCGAGACCGCGCGACCGCAATTTGTGCCAGAATGTCCACCATCCCGTCACACCCGCATGAATCCAAACGTACATGCCTGAAAACATTCTCGTCGTCGAGTACGAGCCACGCTATACCGATCGCGTGAGGCAGGCGCTGAGCGGCCAGCCGTTCGAGGCGTCGTTCGCGAAAGATGGCGAAGAAGCGCTTCGCGCGCTCGACGCCCGGCGGCCCCGTCTCATCGTTCTTTCTTCCGTCGTGCCGAAGGTGAGCACTTCCGATCTGATCCGGAACATCCGCGGCCGCGACTCCATGAAAGCGACGCCGATCCTGCTCACCGTCTCCGGCTACCGCGGCGAGAGCCCGCGCGCCGATGCCGCCCGCCTCGGCGCGTCGGATATCCTTCCCAAGCCGTACACCGAAACTGAATTTCTCGGCAAAGTGCAACAGATGCTGGGCGTCGCACCGGTCGCCTGGTCGCCCGTGCTGGACAGTGATCTCACCGTCCGCATGTCGTCCAGCCCCAACGATGGCCAGCTGACATCCAACGAAATCTTCGGCGAGCTACTGGACGATGACAGAGCCCCGTCAAACGCAGCGAGGAAACCGATGAGTCAGAAGGACGACGTCGATAAGATGCTGGCGGACACGCTGGCCGGCATGATGCCGCAGCAGAAACGCAGGGATACGAAGGAAACGCCGGCGCCCGCGCCGCCGCCTCCGCCGGTTGCTGCTCCGCCGCAGGAGCCTGCGCCTCCGCCGGCTGCCGCCAAGCCGAGGCAAAGCTCACCGGCGCTCGACAAACGATTTCAGGACACTCTTTCCGGCCTGGAGAAAAACGCGCGCCGTCCGACGACCTCGGGAACGATCCCCACGCCGCCCGTTCCAACGCCGCCGCCCGCCGCCCCGCGTCCGGTGCCGCCGCCGCAAGCCGCTCGTCCCGCCGCCGCCACGCCCGCGGAAACCGTTCGCGTGCAGATCCCGGCCGTCGATCGCATGCCGATCTCGCAGCCGGTCTTCCCCGCCGCCGTCCCCGCGCCGCATCCGGAAGATGAAGAGCCGAAGGACGGCGTCAAGTTCGGCCAGTACGTTCTGCTCGAAAAGATCGCTACCGGCGGGATGGCCGAGGTCTGGAAAGCGCGGATGCGCGGCGTCGAGGGATTTCAGAAGATCGTCGCCATCAAGAAAATCCTTCCGCATCTTTCCGACAATCAGGACTTCATCGAGATGTTCGTCGATGAAGCGAAGCTCGCCGCGCAGCTCAACCACAACAACATCATCCACATCTACGACCTCGGCAAGATCCAGAGCTCGTACTACATCGCGATGGAGTACATCGATGGGTACGACCTGAAGAACATTCTCAAGAAAGCGCAGGAACGCGATCAGCCGCTCTCCGTCGAGATCGCGCTGTTCATCGCCTCGAAGATTGCCGCGGCGCTCGACTACGCGCACCGCAAGCGCGACTTCGAAGACAAGGAGATGGGCCTCGTCCATCGCGACGTCTCACCACAGAACGTTCTGATCTCCGAAGAAGGCGACATCAAGCTGTGCGACTTCGGCATCGCCAAGGCAGCGTCGAAGGCATCGCACACGCAGGCTGGCGCGCTCAAAGGCAAGCTGCAGTACATGTCGCCCGAGCAGGCCTGGGGACGCAACATCGACAAGCGCTCCGACATCTTCGCGCTGGCCACGGTGCTCTTCGAGATGCTCACCGCGCGCAAACTTTTCAGCGGCGACAACGAGCTGTCGATCCTCGAGCAGGTTCGCGAGGCGCGCGTCACCCCGCCGTCGCAATACAACGATGAGGTGACGCCGGAGATCGACGCGATCGTTCTCAAGGCGCTGCAGAAGGATCCCGCCAATCGTTACCAGACCGCCGGCGAGATGCAGCGCGATCTCGACGCGGTGCTCTACAACTTCAAGCCGACGCCGACCAGCGCCGATCTCGCCATCTACATGCATCGCCTGGCCAGCAGCGTGGCCATTCCGATGCACACGATGGAGGCGCACGCGCCCGAGCCGTTCCAGGCGCCGAACGAGCTGAAGCCGCTCAAGCCCGCGGCCGCCGCAGCCATCCCGACGTCGATCGCCGCGCCGACGCCGGTTGCCGCGATTCCACCAGTCGCGCAAACGCAAGCGGCTGCGAAAAAACCGCCCATCGTTCCGATCGCCATCGCCGCGGCCGTCGTCATCGCCGCGATCGTCGGCTATCTGATGATGCGCAAACCCGCCGCGACGACGGTGACTCCCGCGAAGACTCCCGTCGTGGTGAACACGCAGACCACGACCACCTCGGTCGCCGCGACGACGACCGTTCCCGCCGCCCCCGGCACGATCGCGCCGACGTCGACCGCGCCGGTCATCGATCCGTCGAAGGTCAACGAAGAAGTGGCGAAACGCATGGCCGCGGAGAAGGCGAGACTCGATCAGCTCGCGCGCACGCAGAACCCGCAGACGGCGACCACCGCACCGCGTCCTGCGCCGGTTGCGCCGCAGCCGCAGCAGGTAGCAACCCAAACAGCCGCTCCGCCGCCGGTCGCCGAAAACCGTCCCGCGCCTGCACCGCAACCCGTCGTTCCCGCGCCGCAGCCGGTCGTCGAAAATCGTCCCGCACCGCAACCCGAAGCGCCGCGCACGCAGGTCGGCGAGCTCGTTCCGGCCGGCACGCCCGGCCTCACGCCCGCGCACATCACGCATCAGGCCGCGGCGATTTATCCGCCGATTGCCCGCGTGCAGCACGTGCAGGGAACGGTGATCGTTTCCGTCCTGGTCTCCGAGTCCGGTCAGGTCATCGATACGAGGGTGGTCAGCGGTCCGGGCGCGGTGCTTAACGAAGCGGCACAGCAGTCGCTCCGCCGTTCCACGTTTTCGCCGGGCGAAAAAGACGGCGTACGCGTCAAGTCATGGACCAACGTACGCGTCGACTTCAAGCTATAATCGCGCGCCGTTCCGCACAAAACCGAAGGAGAAAAGATGCCAGTCATCACCGATCAGCAGCGCAAGTTCTACGAGACGACGCTTCAGGTTACGAAGCAGGAGATCAGCGACCTGAAGGACCAGATCGAGGAAGAGCTGGCCAAGGTGAAGGACCGGATCGCCGAGTTGCAGAACGCGATCAACGCCTCCAAGCAGATGTACGCCGCCGCCTGCTCCCGCCTCGGCATCAACAACGACATGGACGACGACGAAGGCGGCGAGTCGTAGCCTTGCGCTCATTCGCTTCCACCCAACCGCGGCGCCATCGCCGCGGTTTTTGTTTGTATGTGGCACAGACACTCCTGTCTGTGCTGGTGCTCGCGGCCTGCTCGGCCCCCGAGCCCACACCAAAACAAACACCCCACCGCATCGTCACCCTCGCTCCCAACGTAACGGAGATGGTCATCGCCCTCGGCGCCGGCGATCGCATCGCTGGCACGGATGATTTCTCCAACGTACCCACCCGAAACCTCCCGCGCGTCGGCGGCGTCCAACCCAATCTCGAAAAGATCGTCGCCGTCCGCCCCGACCTCGTCATCGCCAACGCCGCCGGCCTCCCACCCACGCTCGGACGCTCGTTAGCATCGGTCCATATCCCGCTGCTCGTCGTCACCAACGAACGCCTCGACGACATCGCCAGATCGATGACCTCGATCGCCAACTCCCTCGGCATCGACAGTCGGCCTGCAGTTGCGAAACTAAACGCCACCCTCGCCCAACAACGCCGCAAGCGACCGCACCCGCCGCGGATCATGCTCGCCGTCTGGACCGACCCTCTCTACGTAGCCGGCCGCAACACCTTCGCCGACGACCTCTTCACCCTCTGCGGCGCGACGAATGCAGTCGAAGTGAACGCCTGGCCCCAATACTCGCTCGAATCCTTCGTCGCCCACCCCCCCGACATCTTTCTCTACCCCAACCACTCCGTCACCCCCGAAGCCGTCCGCGCGTTACTCACTCGCGCCGGCACTTCGAACGTCGTCGCGATTGCCGTGGACGAAAACCTCTTCACCCGACCGGGTCCGCGGGTGGGAGAGGCGGGAGGGATTTTGAACGCGATTTTGGATCGAGCTCCAACCGAATAATCCATCTGCGGATCGAGGAGGAAAAGCATGCGTCCTTCGAAACTCACGAGTGTCTTTGTCCTTGCCGTCATCACAACATCAGTGACAGCTTTAGCCCAGGCGCCGAAGCCGAAACCGGCGGACGCACAGAGTTCGTACGAGCCTCGCGCGACCGCGGGTGCGGGGCAGGTTCTGCTCGCGCAGTTCGCCGGCGACTGGGATGTGGTCAAGACGTTCTATCCGTCGAATGGCGGGGCGCCGGTGGTGACGAAGGGCACGTGCCGGCAGGTGATGGTGCAGGATGGACACTTCCTCCAGTCCGATTTCACCTTCTTCGAGCGCGACGGAAAGAAGAGCACCGGCGTCGGCATCTCCGGCTTCGATGCGAAGACGAACCGGTTCACCACCGTCTGGTACGACTCGCGGCAGACGACGTTCTCCATCCGCCAGAGCGACGGGACGTTCGATGGGAAGGAGATCGTGCTCTACGCGACGTCGCTCGATCCTGACCGCCCGGGACGCCGCACCGTGGCGCGCGCGCATCTGGAAGATAACGGCCGCGTCCTTCTGCATCGCCATTTCCTCATCGAGGAAGGCGGCAAGGAGCGGATGATGATCGAACTGCGGATGACGCGGAAGGTCGCTGCGAAACGTTAGAAATGATCGCTACGAGGCGACGCCTTCGCGTAGCTTGACGAGAATCGCCTCTTCGGCCTCGGCGTGAAGTTTTCGCGCGTGCTCCCACGCGACATCGGCGCGTTTCACCAACGCGGCGCGGCGGGAGGCGTCCGACAGACCCGCCAGATTGATGCACACGTTCTGATACGCGCCTGCCGCCGCCGCCCTTCCCATTTGCGCGCCGACGCCGGCGTCGGAGAGCGACGCTTGCAGGCCGATGCGACCGATTTCCATGCACAACTCGATGACCTCGGGGCACGACTCGAGGACGCCGAGGGGGACTTCGGTGGCGGCGATGGTGGCTTCGGTGATGGCGGCATCGCGCGCGGACTGCTCCTCGGGGGTCGACTTCGGCAGGCGCATGGCGTCGAGGAGTTGGTCGAAAGCGGCGGTGTCGGCGTCAACGGCGCGGAGGAACTGGTCCTTCAGCATTTGCGCGCGGACGGCGATGCGGTCGAGGTCCGGCTGTTTCGATTCGAAGCCTTTGCGCGTGTGGGAGAGGACGGCAACCATCGCCGCCAGTCCCGCGGCCATCGACGCGGCCAGCGCGGAGACGGAGCCGCCGCCGGGGGCGGGGGAGTCGCTCGACAGTTCGTCGAGGAAATCGTTCACGCGCATCGACGCCAGGCGCGCGGGCGATGCGAGGCGGTATTCGATGACGCGTTCGCGCGGGTCGAACGGTTTCAGTTCCGACAATCCCAGCGTGCGGATCGCCGCGTGCATCAGCGCGGCCTCGGGGACGCCGGTCGGACGTCCCATGCGCTGCAGGTAGTGGCGTCCGGCGGCGAGGAGGACGTCGCGGGGAACAAGTCCGACGATCTCCGAGCCGGTCACGCGCAGGCCGCGTTCGCGTGCGCGCTCGTCGCAGGTATCGAAGACCACATGCAGCGGCGCGACGTCGAGATCGGTGAGGTTGATCGACACCTGCGCGCAACCGAACTCGGGGATCACCCAGCCGACCGCTTTCACCGACTTGAGCAAGCCCGGCTCCCACACCGGCTCGCCCTTCGCGTCGACGATCGGATTGCCATCCTCGTCACGTTTCATGCGGCCGCGCTCGCGGATGTCGAAGGCGACACGCGTGGCGAGGCGTTTGTCGAGCGTGTTGAGATTGACGTTGTAGGCGACGAGAAACTTGCGCGCGCCGATGACGATGGCGCCGGAGCGCGGCACGAACTCTGCGGGCCCGAAGTCGGGCGTCCAGCGCGGATCGGCGAGCTTGCGCGCGCACCCTTCGTATTCGCCTTCGCGCACGTCGGCGAGATTGCGGCGGTGCGGCGCGCTGCACGCGTATTCATAGAGGTAAACGGGAACGTTCAATTCGCGCCCGACGCGCTCGCCAAGGCGACGGGCAAGGTCGACGCAGTCGTCCATGGTCACGCCGGCGACGGGGATGAACGGCACGACGTCGACCGCGCCGATACGCGGATGCGCGCCGCGATGGGTGGACATGTCGATCAACTCGACACCCTTTCGAATCAGCTGGAACGCGCCTTCAAGCACGGCCTCCGGATCGCCGACGAAGGTGATGACGGTGCGATTCGTATCGGCGCCGGGATCGACATTCAGCAGCGTGACGCCGTTCACGCTCGCCGCGGCCGCGGCCACCGCGTCATAGATCTCGGGACGCCGCCCCTCGGAAATGTTCGGTACGCATTCGACGAGTTTCATGCGCCGCGAAGGCTATCGCAATTGACTGTCATCCTGAGCCGCCGAAGTCCCCGGAGGGGACGAAGGACGGTCGAAGGACCCCCTCCCTCCCGGCAGGTAGTGAGGGGGTCGTTCGACCGTGCTACGCGCCTTCGGCGCTTCGCCGGCTCACGATGACAGTGCTTTTTCTTCGCCGCTCTCCCGCACCGACAGCCAGCTGCCGAGGAGGCCGGCGAGCATGCCGCCGGCGAGGAGGGCGAGAAGCTTTTGCCAGGGGAGGAAGCCGTTGAAGAGGAAGCCCCAGAGCAGCGAGTTGCGCGGCGCGAGGAAGTGGCGGCCCGCCAGGAACGTGGTCAGGAGCAGCGCGATGGAGACAGCGGCGCCGATGAAGCCTTGCAGGATTCCTTCGATGAGGAACGGGCCGCGGATCATCCGCTCGGTGGCGCCGACGAGGCGCATGATGTCGATCTCTTCGCGATAGAGCAGCATGGTCAGGCGGATCACGTTCGCGATGGTGAATGCCGCGGCGATGGCGAGCAGGCCGCCCGCCACCAGGCCGGCGACGTTCACGAGGTTGATCAGCTTCTTCAGCTTTTCGACCCACTCCCAGTCGTACTGAACCTCATCGACGCCGGCGACCGATCGCAACTCGGAGGAGACGTTCGCGAATGCCGGTGATTGCGCGACGGCCGGCGCGATCTCGCATTCGAACGATGCGGGAAACGGATTCTCATCGAGCTGGCCGACGACGTCCGAAAGGTTGGCGAAGTACTGGCGGAAGCGCGCCAGCGCGACTTCTTTCGAAACGAAGCGGCGGCCGGCGAAATCGTGATGGGCGGCCAGCCACGCATCGATCGTAGCGACCTGCTGCGGCGTCGCATCGACGTCGAGATAGATGTTGACGCGCGACTTCCCGCCCGCCTGCGCCACCGCGCGGCCGAGATTTTCGGCGACGAGAAGGAAGGCCCCGACGATGAAGAGGGAGATGGCGATCATCGCTACGGCCACGAAGCTGGTGCGCTTCGACACCCACATCCGCCGGATCGCTTCGCGGAAAAAGTAGGAGACCGTGGTTTTCGGGAGCGCGTCGTCGCGGGACGGCATCGCGGTCAGCCGCCGATCCCGAAGATCGACTCGACGCGCGGCGCGCGCTGCGGCACCGCCACCTTCTCGTCGGTGATGCGGCCGTGATCGAGCGTGATCACGCGCCGTCCGCTCCGCTCGATCAGCTCGCGGTCATGCGTCGCAATCAGCACCGTCGATCCTCTCAAATTCGCCTCGGCGAAAATCTGAATGATCTCCTGCGTCAGATCGGGATCGAGATTTCCCGTCGGCTCGTCGGCGACGATGACGAGCGGATCGTTGATCAAAGCTCGGGCGATGGCGATGCGCTGCTGTTCGCCGCCCGAAAGCTGCAGCGGATAGGCATTCAACTTGTGATGCAGGCTCACCGCGCGCAACGCGCTGTACGCGCGCTTCTTGTGCTCGCGCGGCGGCACGCCGAGGACGGTGAGGATGAATGAGAGATTCTCAAAAACGGTCATCCGCTCGATGAGCTTGAAATCCTGAAACACCATCCCGATCTCGCGGCGGAAGAAGGGGAGCTGCGACCGCTTCATCGCTTTCAGATTGCGGCCGTTCACTACGACCTGTCCGTCCGTCGGCTGCATCTGCCGCAGGATCAGCTTCAGCATCGTCGACTTGCCCGCGCCGCTGGCGCCGGTGAGGAAAACGAATTCGCCCTTTTCGATGTGGAAGGTGACGTCATGAAGCGCGGTGGAGTACTGATCGAAGCGCTTGGTGACGTGGTAGAAGTGGATCACGTTCTTTGCATTTTATCCTGACGGCTCTGAGCGTAGCGAAGGAAGCCGTCAGGATCTCCGGTGGCGCTCGGATCGGCGTTCGTTCGGTGCCACCATAGATCCTGCGTCTTCGCGCAGGATAGAGTTCGAAAAACGCATGCGCTTCCTCCTCATCTGCCTCGGCGGCGCGATTGGAACCGGCGCGCGGTATCTGACGTCGCTCTGGGCGCTGGCCGCGTTCGGCGCGGCGTTTCCGTTCGGCACGCTGATCGTCAACGGCGTCGGATCGTTTCTGATCGCCTTCATCGTGGAGACGGCGGGGATGACGAACGCGATCTCGCCCGACGTCCGCCTGATGCTGACGACGGGCGTGATGGGCGGTTTCACGACGTACTCCGCATTCAATTTCGAGACGACGGCGTACCTGCGGATGGGATCGTTCGGAACGGCAGCGTTGAATGTCGGTGTGACCGTCGTCGGATGTCTGGCGGCGGGCTTCGCGGGTGTGGCGTTGGCGAAGGTTCTGTTCGGGCGGTAAGAGGTTTTCTCTGTGCTCTCTGCGTCTCTGTGGTGAAATCCGCCGCGATGAAACTGATCGTTGGCCTCGGCAATCCCGGCGCGGAGTACGAGCGCTCCCGCCACAACATCGGCTGGATGGTCATCGACGCGTTCGCGAAGAAGTTCCGCATCGACATCGCGAAGCATGAGAAGAGCGCGATGACCGGCGAGGGGCGCGTGGCCGGCGGCAGCGTGAAGGTTGCCAAGCCGCTCACGTTCATGAATCTCTCCGGCGACGCGGTGAAGCTGCTCGTCAATGCGTATCTCGAATCGACGGACGATCTGATGATCGTGTACGACGACATCGACCTTCCACTGGCGCGGCTGCGGATCAGACCGAGTGGATCGTCCGGCACGCACAACGGCATGCGCTCGATCGTCAGCTCGCTTGCGACGGAGCGCTTCCCGCGCTTACGATTCGGCGTTCGCGGGCCGGAGTTTGGCGATGGACGGCTTCGCGATTACGTCCTCGACGATTTCACTGCCGAGGAGGCGCCGCTGGTGAACCGCGGAATCGAGCGAGCGGTAGACGCGCTGGTGCTTTTCGCGCGCGGCGACTTGAAGCGAGCGATGAATGAGTTCAACCGGGATATCGGCGATGACGGCGAGAAAGGCAATGTTGAATGTTGAATGTTCAATGTTGAATGTTGAATGACCTCCACACCGTCGCCTCTCATTCAACATTCAACACTCAACATTGAACATTCAACATTTCGCCTTTGATTCAAAAGGAAAAAACTCAACCTCATGAACATTCATACCCTCGGCGAGCTGCGCGCAACCGGCTACCGCATCACCTCGGTCAAAGATGAGATGCGCAAGAACTTGCTCGCGGCGATCGCGCGCGGCGAGACGCTTTTTCCCGGCATCCACGGCTACGAACGGACGGTCATCCCGGCCATTCACAACGCGATCCTGTCGAAGCACGACATCATCCTTCTCGGACTGCGCGGCCAGGCCAAGACGCGCATTCTTCGCTCGCTGACGAACCTGCTCGACGAGCGCGTGCCGATCATCGCCGGATGCGAGATCAACGACTCGCCGCTCGCGCCGACGTGCAAACGATGCCGGCGGCTGGCCGTCGAGCAGGGCGACGACCTGCCGATCGCGTGGCTCACGCGGGACGAGCGGTATCGCGAGAAGCTGGCTACGCCCGACGTCACCGTCGCCGATCTCGTCGGCGACATCGATCCGATCAAAGCCGCGAATCAACGCCTCACGTACGCGGACGAAGAGGTCATCCACTACGGCATCATCCCGCGCACGAATCGCGGCATCTTTGCGATCAACGAGCTGCCCGATCTCGCGCCGCGCATTCAGGTTGCTCTGCTGAATATCCTCGAAGAGCGCGACCTGCAGATCCGCGGTTTTCCAGTGCGCATTCCGATGGATGTGGTGCTCGTTTTCAGCGCCAACCCGGAGGACTACACGAGCCGAGGGAACATCATCACGCCGCTCAAGGACCGCATCGATTCGCAGATCCTTACGCACTATCCGCAGAGCGTTGATACCGCGATGCAGATCACGAAGCAGGAAGCGTGGACGGATCGCGATCACGATGTCGAGATCGCCATTCCGGACTACATCCACTCGCTGGTCGAGCAGATCGCGTTCGTGGCCCGCGGCTCGGAGCTGGTCGATCAGTCGTCCGGCGTTTCCGCGCGTTTGACGATTGCGGCGATGGAGTTGCTGCAGTCGAACATGGAGCGCCGCGCGGCGCTGACGCACGATCGGTCCGTGTTTCCGCGGCTCTCCGATCTGGCCATGCTCCTTCCCGCCATCACCGGAAAAGTGGAGATGGTGTACGAAGGGGAGCAGCAGGGCGCGGAAGTCGTGGCGCGCAAGCTGATCGGCGAAGCGGTGGCGAAGTTGTTCGCCACGAAGTTTCCGGCGATCGAGCGCGCCGGCGTCGGCGCGCGCAATCGCACGTACGGCGACGTCGATGCCGACGAACTGGACGACGCGTTCGCCGGCCGCCGCGGACGTAAGCAGCAGGCGCAGCCGCGTCACGAAGAAAAACCGGCCGCGCCGAGCGAGCCGAACTACGACTCGATCCTGGCGTGGTTCGTCGAAGGCAACAAAGTGACGCTCTCCGACGAGCAGCCGTTCGCCGCGTATTTTTCAGAGTTGAAACGCGTGCCGCGGCTGACGGACACCGCGAAAAAGTACGTGCAGACCAAGAGCGATCAGGAACTGGCGTTCTGGATGGAGATGATCCTCGAAGGGCTGCACCAGTCGCTGCGCCTTGCGCGCGAGGACCTCGATTCGACGATCACCTTCCAGGAGATGATGAAGTTCAACGTGCTGCGCACGGTGAAGTGATGTGGCACAGACACTCTTGTCTGTGCTTTGGCAAGATCAAGTGATTGATCCTTGCTGAAGCGCTCCAAGCCTCGACAGCACAGACAAGAGTGTCTGTGCCACATAGGCGCTACGTCGCGTGCCGCGCTTACGGCTTCACCGCGCGATGCCGCCTCGGCGCGGGAGCGCCGGCGAGCGCGGGCGCTTCGAACGCGCCGATATCGACGGCAATGATTCCGTCGCCATTGCCGTCGGTGCGCGCCACTCCGCGCTGATCCGTCGTCGGTGCGTTGATCGTGTCGCCGCCGTCGATGGCGGGGCTGCCGGCGTCGAGCGCCATCGTCTGCGTCAGTCCGCCATTGTTCGCCAGCGCGCCGAGGAGCGGGTTGGCCACCTTCATTCCGGTGCAGGTCGTGTCGCCGAACTGGAGGTTGTTGCCGCCGCTGAACAGCGCGCCCGGAGAACAGTTGCCGCCAGTGTTGCTGGCGATGATGGTGTTCGAGACCCAGGTGACCGGGTTGACCTGTCCGAAATGAACGGCGCCGCCCGATCCTGCCGCGGTGTTTCCGGCGATCGTGCAATTCCTGATCGTGATGGGAGCAGAATCGATGTAGATCGCTGCGCCCTGGGCGAGGGAGCCGGTGGCGCTGTTGGCGGTGAAAGTGTCGTTCGTGATCCTGACGTTGCTTCCCGGATTCAGCGATTCGACCGAAATCGCGCCGCCGAAGAAGGTGACCGTGTTGCCGGTGAACGTGGAACGGTCGATCGATACGTCGACCTTGAACGTCGAGTTGCCATAGACCTCGATCGCAGCGCCGACAGCTCCGGCATTGCCGCTGAACGTCGAATCGGCGATCGACGCCACTCCGCCTTCGATGCTGATCGCGGAGCCGCTGCCCTGGCTGACGTTATTCTGAAACAGTGAATGTCTGACGGTCAGCGATGCGGGGAGGCAGCCGGTGCACAGCTCCTGAAAAATCCCGCCGCCGCTGCCGGGGCCGAAGCTCTTCGTGATGGTGACGGTGTCGAGCGTCAGATTTCCGAAGTTCTGAATGCTGCCGCCAGCGTTCAATCCCGTGCTGATGTTGCCGTTGGCGAACGTGATGTGCTTCAGCGTCACGTTCGCCAGCGCCGTGTCGCTGCCGAAGACGTTCAGCATCCCGGACGTGGTGCCGGTTCCGTCGAGGGTGATGGTGTCGTTGCCGTCGACGGTGACGGGCGGGAACGTGGAGATGACGTTCATCGCCGACGTGATTGCAATCGTTTGCTGACCCGCGCCGCAGTTGAACGTCACGGTGCCGCCAGCCGCGAGTTGCGACTGCAGCGCCGACTGCGTGCACGACGTCGGCGTCCCGCTTCCCACCACACCGGCGGTGAGCGACGTGGAAATCGCCGCGATCAAAATGGAGTGCTTGATGACGCACGGATAGCGCAAATGAGACTCCTTAACTTCGATTGTGAGGTGAGAGAGGGGAGGCTTGCCGATTCGTTCGCTGCAATCTGTACTCTAACGGACAATCAGCCGGTGACGTGGCTCACGGAGTAGAAAATGAACGGGCGGTGGGTGCCACGTTACTTCCGCGCGCTGGCTCCTTTGGATTTCGACGCAGGCGTCGTCGATTTCGACTTCTTCTCGCGAATCGTCAATCGCGCCGCGACGTTCGCCGCTCCCGCCTGCGTGAGCATGTTGCCGAGGCGGGCGACGTAGTAGTCGTAGTCGATGGCGCCGAGGGTGGCGATGGCGCGGGTGCTGTCGCCCATCAGCGGCGCGAGTGACGCGGTGGCGGCGCCGAGATCGGCATTCGTCATGGTCAGCTTCGGACCGTTCTCGTCGTAGGAGAGCGCCTGCGTTTCCTTCCCCATCGTGAGCGCCAGCGGTACGGCGCAGTGAATGGCCGCGTTGCACTGAGGAAGGCGGTCGACGACGGACTGCAGGATGCCGTTGCCTTTCGTGAGGAACGTGCTGCCGTCGAACGCCATGATCCGGCCGACGTGATCGCTGAAGTAATCCTGTGCGATGCGCTCTTCGTCGCGATCGTTCGGGATCGCCACGCGTATTCGCATCACGTTCGAGACGATCTCCTCGGCGCCGTTGTCGAGCGCGAGCTGGATCGTGTAGTAGCCCGGCTCGGAGATCGACCATCCCGTCGTTCCGGCGGAGATGAAGAGCGAGTCGGAGACGCATTCGCCGGGCTTCAGAGCGATCTTGTTCGCGTCGTAGCAGTAGTGCGCGTACGGCGCGTACTGCTGCGCCGGATCACCGTCGCGCTTCACCACGGCGGTCACATGGTCGAGGCTCTTCAGCACATTTTCCGGGATGAGCTGCGACTCGTTCGAGATGTTCGTCAGGCGCATCTCCAGAACGACCGGCTCCAGAAACTCGTAGGAAGGCGACGGCTTGTCGATGCTGATGTCGAAACGCAGAACCGGCTGCTCGGGAACGTTGGCCTGTTCGAAGCCGTGGTGATCGAACCAGGCGGCGTTGCCCTGTTCGACGAAGCGCTCCGGCGCGTGTCGCATGAAGAGCAGCTCCTGATCGATGAAGCGGTACTCGAAGTTCTTGAAGAACGCGGGCGTGCTCCCTGACACGTTGTACGGATAGTTCATGAACGTCCGCGCCTCGGGGAGGTTCGTCATCGGAATCCATGGTCCTTTGCCGCCGCTGGCCAGCGCCTTCTGCCAGGAGTGCGCGAGGTTGAAGGTGTGGCCGGTCTCGTGGCAGGCCGTCCAGAAGTTCATGCGATCGATCCACGCAGACGTGGTGGCGGGCGATTCGCCGGGCGGCGGAGTCTTGATGAAGGCGTCGTTGAAGATTGCCGCGCCCTGGCGCTGCTGCGCGCCGACGTCGTCGAACATGATCCCGCCGAGACTGGGGCCCTGCTCGTGGAGCGAAGCGAAGAAGACCCACACCGCCCACTTCGCCTGCGCGGCGTTCTGCGACCAGTAGGTCTGCATCGCGTCGTGCATTTCCTGATTGCTCCACTTCGCATTGCTGCCCGCGCCGGCTATCGGGACTTTGGTGTTGCTGCCCGACGAGGTGGTGACGTCGAATCCTGCGCGCTTGAACACTTCCTGAATCGTCAGCGTCTCTTTCTTCAGCGAGGAGGGGCGGTTCGGATGCGCGCCGGTATTGAAATCGAGATTGATCGCGGAACCGGTCGCGCAGTCGAACTCCATGTTCATGGTGTGGAAGTAGCGGCTGGCGTACTGGTAGACGCGGGTGTACACCGGATCGACGCCGGAGAACGTGACGCTCGCAGTCACCGGCGCGACGCTGATGCTCGGTTGCTGCACAGTGATGCTGACGTTCGTGTAGGCGAACATCGCGGTGAGCCCGTCCTTGAACCAGATCGAGCCGGACCAACCGCCGCCCGCTGCCGTTTTGAGCGTGGCGATCCATGCAACGCGTCCCGCCAGTCCGATCGTGGCGATGCCGCTGGCGGTCATCTGCGGATAGCGGCCGTCGACGTCGAGCCGCAGCTCTTCGTTGCGAATCGGAAGAAGCGGACCGTCGACCGGTTGCGCGCCGCCCGGTGTGTCCTGCCAGGTGTAAAGACCGCTCTGCGGAAATGGAGTGGTTGCATTGGGCATGGGAGCTTCCTCACATCAGTGGTCACGCGTATCCGAACAGTTGCGAAGAGTGGCGGAAGCGGACGTTCTGCCCCTCCACCGAAATGCCGGCGTAGACGGTGTCCATCGCGTCGAGTTTGTAATTTCCTTTGATCGACCGATCCGGAAGCTCGACGCCGATCGTGACCGTGCCGTCGGCGGCGTGCGTCTCGAACTGCTCGGCCAGCCCGATCTGCAGCTTCGTCGTGACGCCACGGCGCTCGAAACTTTTGCCGTTCACGTTGACCACGACGCGGTCGTTGTCGAAGCCTTCTTCCAGTGCAATGTTCAAGGTTGCCATTGAGTGGTTGTACGCCTCGCGCGGCGTGCTGTCGAGAAATGGTGACGGCCCGATCCCGATCGTTACAAGGGACAGCAGTTACAATCGCCGCGCATGCCCAAGGTCACGGCCGAGATTCCCGGGGAGCTGTCGCGGCAGATCGATCGGATGATTCGCGACGGATGGTTTCCCGATCAGGACGCCATCATTCGAGAGGCGCTCTCGCATTTCGTCGACGCCAAGTCATTCCTCGGCGACTCGCCGCGCATGCTGCACCGCTTCGCGGCCGATGCGCTGAACGACTCGAAACCCGAGGTAGCGCTGAAGTTCGTGAACCGCGGGCTGTCGCTGCTGCCGAAGCAGGATGCGACCGATTTCCATCTCTACCAGAACCTCGTCGAGCTCCGCGTCCAGATCCTGCTCGTCCTCGACCGCACCGCCGAGGCGCTGGCGTCGCTGGAGGAAGCACGGGAAACGCTGCCGAACAATCCGACCATTGCGAAGTGGATCACACGACTGAAAAGGGTGAAGAGTGAAGGGTGAGTTTTGTCATCCTGAGCCGCCGAAGCCGTGGAGCGCGAAGCGCGGAGCGGCGCAGGACGGCGAAGGATCTCAAGCTGCGCTGCATTTGCTGAAACCCGGTTTCAGCGCAGGTTGCGCAACTTGAGATCCTTCGCCGTCCTCCGGCGTCTTCGCCTTCGGCTACGCGCCTCCGGCAGCCTCAGGATGACAACCATGTAATCCCGTTTCACTCTTCACCCTTCACTCTTTAAACATGCGCCACCGATACTCCTACCTCGATCCCGATCTCATCCGGCAGCTTCTCTCCGAGATGGGGCTGCGCCGTCTTTTCAATCATCTGCTGTTGCAGAGCGGAGGCGACGTCGAAGAGGCGATGCGCTGGATGCGCGCGCTGCAGGATCGCGGATACATCGATCCGAACGTCGATCTCGATGCATTCTTTGCCCGGTTGATGGAAGAGAACGTGATCGGGCAGGACGCGAACGGCAACGTCATCCTCGGCGCAGGCGGAGAGCGGCAGATCCGCCGCGACGCGCTCGATGAGATCTTCGGCGGCCTGCAGAAGTCGCTGACCGGGTCGCATTCGGTCGCCAACGCTGGGCAGGGGACGGAGCGGCTGACGGAGACGCGGCCGTACCAGTTCGGCGACGATCCGATGTCGATCGATTCGATCCGTTCGCTGCAGAACGCGATGAAGCACACCGATCCCGCCGACGCGATCCTGATGACCGAGGAGGATCTGGAAGTGTTCGAGACCGAGCACAACTCCAGCTGCGCGACGGTGGTGATGATCGACATCTCGCACTCGATGGTGCTGTACGGCGAAGACCGCATCACGCCGGCGAAGAAGGTGGCGCTGGCGCTGACGGAGCTGATCCTGACGAAGTATCCGAAGGATTCGATCGACGTGCTGCTCTTCGGCGATGAAGCCACCGAGGTGCCGATCTCCGAAATACCGTACGTGCAGGTCGGCCCGTTTCACACGAACACGAAAGCCGGCCTGGAGCTCGCGCAGCGAATCCTGCGGCGCCACAAGCACAACAACAAACAGATCTTCATGATCACGGACGGCAAACCGTCGGCGCTGACGGAAGGCGGCCACCTCTACACGAATTCGTTCGGACTGGACATGAAGATCGTGAACCGCACGCTCGAAGAAGCCGACCGCTGCCGCCGCGCGAATATCCCCATCACGACGTTCATGCTGGCGACGGATCCGATGCTGGTGAACTTCGTCGAGCAGCTCTCGAAGATCAATCGCGGCCGCGCGTTCTATTCATCGCCGGATCGCCTCGGCGAATACATCCTCGCCGACTACATCCGCAACCGCCGCAAGTTCGTGCACTGAGTGCCTGGGAGCGCGGGCGTCTCGCCCGCAGTTCCTGGCAACAGCCTGCAAGACGGCGGGCGGGACGCCCGCGCTCCCAGGGGATTCACCGTTCCGTTTCAAGCGACAGTTTCGCAATCGAACCCTCCCGCATCGAACGATGGCAATAGGAGGACGCCATGTTCGAGACATCTGTCGTACACGCCGAGGTCGTCGCGGAGAAACGGGTTGGATTGCTGTCAGCGTCGTTTGCCTTCCACGGGCTCGTCGTCATCGCCATCTTCGCGAACGGTATCCGGACGATCGAGTTCCCCACAAGCGCGCCGAAGGAGTACACCCTGCCGTTCATCAACGTCCCGGTGCAGGTTCCTCCCGCCCTCGGCGTGCCCAACGGCGGCCACAAGCAGACCACTCCGCCCGCGCCTGCGAAGCCCGCGACACCTTCGGCGAATCTGGCGCCGAACAACATCCCCGAACACACCGAGCCGGCATCGTCTTCGACGACGACCACCAGCGAGAACACCACCACCGGCGACAGCACCGGATCCGATCAGCCTCAGGGTGTCCCCTGGGGTGTGCCCCACGGCGTGGGCGTCGATGGACCTCCGCTGACCGCTACGATTGCCGCCGAGCCTGACGTTCCGCTGCCCGTCGGCGGCGACGTGAAAGCGCCCGTCGTCATCAATCGCGTTCAGCCGTTCTATCCGAAGCCTGCGCTGGCGATCCGTCTGAACGGCTCCGTCATCGTCGAATGCATCATCGACAAGACCGGCCGCGTGCAGAATGCGCGCGTGCTCCGCAGCACCTCCTCTCTTTTCGATCAGTCTGCGATCGACGCGGTGCAGCAATGGCAGTTCGCCCCCGGTTCGCTGCACGGAAAAGCGGTCGATACGATTTTCAATCTGACGGTGACGTTCCGCGTGACGTCGTAACGGGGTGAAGGGTTGCTGGGTTGCTAGGTTGCTGAGTTGCTGAGTAAAACCAAGACTCAGCAACCCAGCAACTCAGCAACCCAGCAACCTATAATCCCGCCGTCCTTGTTCGTTCCCAAATCCGTCGTCTGTTTTCGTGAGGGGTACACGCGCGAGCGGTTGATGCGCGATCTGATCGCCGGCGTGGTGGTCGGGATCGTGGCTCTCCCGCTCGCACTGGCGTTTGCCATCGCCTCCGGTGTCCCTCCCGAGCGCGGCCTCTACACCGCCGTCATCGCGGGATTTTTGATCTCCGCCCTCGGCGGCAGCCGCGTGCAGATCGGCGGGCCGACCGGCGCATTCGTGGTGATCGTCTACGGCATCGTGACGAAGTACGGCTACGACGGCCTAGCCATCATCACCGTCATGGCCGGCGTGATCCTGGTCATCCTGGGCCTGGCGCGGATGGGAGCGCTGATCAAGTTCATCCCGTACCCCGTCATCACCGGTTTCACCTCGGGCATCGCCGTGATCATCTTCTCCAGCCAGCTCAAGGATTTTCTCGGATTGAAGATGGGCGCGGTGCCCGCGGATTTCATGGACAAATGGGCGGCGTACGCCGAGCACTTCCGATCGCTGAACGTGCCGACGACGTTGATCGCGATCGGCACGTTAATCATCCTCGGCTTTTGGCCGAAGGTCTCGCGGGTGGTTCCCGCGCCGTTCGTGGCGATGATCCTGGCGACGGCGGTCGTGCAGATTTTCAAGCTGCCGGTCGAGACGATCGGCTCGCGATTCGGCGCTGTGCCATCCTCGCTGCCGGCCCCGCACTGGCCGTCGATTCCGTGGACGCACCTGAAGGAGCTCTTCTCGCCGGCGCTGACGGTAGCGCTGCTCGCGGCGATCGAGTCGCTGCTCTCCGCGGTCGTGGCCGACGGCATGATCGGCACGCGCCACAAGTCGAACATGGAGCTCGTGGCCCAGGGCGTGGCGAACATCGCCTCGCCGCTGTTCGGCGGCATCCCCGCTACCGGCGCGATCGCCCGCACGGCCACGAACATTCGTACCGGCGGACGCACGCCGCTGGCCGGCATGACGCACGCCGTCACGCTCCTCCTGATCCTGATTTTTCTTGGGAAATGGGCGGCGATGGTCCCGCTCTGCGCGCTGGCTGCGATCCTCGTCGTCGTGGCGTATCACATGAGCGAATGGCGTTCGTTCGCCGGCCTTCTTCGCGCGCCGCGCAGCGATCTGGTCGTGTTGATCCTCACCTTCGCGCTGACGATCTTCGTTGATCTTACGGTCGCGGTGCAGGTCGGGATCGTCGTGGCGTCGCTGCTGTTCATGAAGCGGATGAGCGATATGACCTACGTCGAAGGCGTGAGCAACGAGATCCGCGATTCGGCGGAAGATCCCGGTGAGATCACCGAGTCGCGCCGCGGCAAACGCATCGTCTCCGGCCACGAGATCCCGCCGGGAGTCGATGTCTACGAGGTCAACGGCCCGTTCTTCTTCGGCGCCGCGGACAAGATCAAGGATGTCCTGAACGAGATCGCCAAGCCGCCGAAGGTTTTCATCCTGCGCATGCGCAACGTCCCGGCGATCGACGCGACCGGCATCCACGCGCTGGAACAGATGGCAAAGAAATGCCGCCACGACGGCACGACGATGATCCTGACCGAAATCCGCCAGCAGCCGCTGCGAGCGATCGTTCGCGCCAGAAAGTTGGAGTTGTTCGGAGGGAGACAGAATCTGGCGAAGTCGCTCGATGTGGCGTTGGAACGCGCGGCGCAGGTGATGGCTTAGGTTGCTGAGTTGCTGGGTTGCTAAGTTGCTCGGTGCCCTGCCGCGTTAGCGGCACAGGAGGATAGCCAGGGGTGCGGCGAAGCGCGCACCCCTGGTAGGCGATGCGAGTTGGAGATTCGTGCCGCGTCAGCGGCACAGGATTGAGTGTCAATTACTCCTGTGCCGCTGACGCGGCACGCATTCTTGACCTCTCCATTTTCCAGGGGTGCTCGCAAAAAGCGCTCGCACCCCTGGCTATCCTCCATCGCCGCTAACGCGGCGGACTACCCAGCAACTCAGCAACCCACATCACGCCTCCGGCACGATCTCCGTCGCCGCAACCGCTGGCTTCGAGAGCGATGTCACGTACGTCACGCCTGCTACGCCGCCGATGCAGAGGGCACTGCCGATCGCGGATGTCACGCTGATGTGATCGCCGAGGAGGAGGATGCCGAGGGTCATCGAGACGAGGACGGCGAGTTGGGAGATCACGCCGACGGTCATTGCGTCGACCCAGCGCAGGCTGAACGTCATCAGCAGTTGCGCGCCCATCGCCAGGATCGCGGTCGCGGCGATCCAGAGCCATTCGGTGCGATTCGGCGGGATCCACTGCGCGATTCCGAGCGGCATGCTGACCAGCATTCCGATGAGGCAGAAGCTGCCGTAGACCGACCACGAATTTTCGCTGCGTCGTGCGGCGCGGATCGCGGTGACCGCCACGCCGGAACAAACCGCCGACAGCGCGCCGACCAGTTCCCATCGCCCGAATCCGAGGACGTCGCCGGGTGCGGCGTGCGCGTGGACGACGAGAAAGACGCCTGCGAGCGCGATCGGAAGCGGAAGGAGCACGCGCGCGCTGAACCGTTCGCCGATGAAGAGCATCGAGAACGTGCCGCTCCAGATCGGCGCGGTGTAGTTGAGCAGCGTGGCTACGCCGACGTTGATGTGCTGGATGGCGATGAAGTACAGCATCACCGCTAGCCCACCGAAGAATCCGCGCAGCAGGATGAGACCCAGCCGGTTGTAATGCAGCGCCGCGCGGCGATAGCGCGATACCAGCAGCACCGGCAGCAATCCCGCTCCCATGCGCAGCACGGCGACCTCGGGGCCAGCCAGCCGCGCGGTGGCGACCTTCGCGGTGAAGGCCATGCCGCCGAACATCGTCGCCGAGGCGATCATCAACAGCAGCGCGCGATGCGTATCGTTTTTTGCTACTGTCACGCGGCGCCCTTCATGCGGCGCAAAGGGTAGCAGGCCGATGATCACTTACCGTGAAGCAAAGCCGTCCGACGTTGCCGCCATCGTCGATTTTCAGGTGGCGATGGCGCGTGAAACCGAGGAGCTGGATCTCGATAAGGAAGTTTGCACGCGTGGCGTGCAGGCGCTGTTCGAGGATGCATCCCGAGGGCGGTACTTCGTGGCGGAGAACGACGGTGTCGTGATCGCGTCGCTGATGATCACGTACGAGTGGAGCGACTGGCGGAACGGGAACGTCTGGTGGATTCAGAGCGTGTACGTCGTCCCTTCGTTTCGTGGTCAGCGGGTTTACGCGGGGCTGTACGAGCATATCCGGCAACTGGTGCTCGCCGACGATTCGCTGCGCGGCATCCGGCTCTACGTCGACCGCCGCAACGTTCGCGCGCAGGAGGTGTATGCGCGCCTCGGGATGAATGGCGAGCACTATCAGGTATTCGAGTGGATGAAGACTTTTTAACCGCAGAGACGCAGAGAGCACAGAGTAATCAATGAGTTTATGCAGCCTTCCACTTGAATTTCTTTAGATCGACTCTGCCATCGAGCGCGAACTCGACACCCTCATCTTCCAGCAACATCCGCTGCAGCTCGTGTGAATCGCCGGCGCTGCGCGGCGAGATCTCTCCCTTCGCGTTGATCACGCGATGCCACGGGATGTTGACGCCGGACGGCAGCGAGTGGAGCGCATAGCCGACCTGGCGCGCGTGTCCGTCGAGTCCGGCCAGCGTGGCGATCTGGCCGTAGGTGGCGACGCGTCCGCGCGGGATGCGTTTCACCGTCGTGTAAATGCGCTGGTAACTATCGGAGTTGGATCGCGGCATGACAAGAGTCTAAGGTTCTTCGTCGCCCGTTCCTGTTAAGATGCACAGCTCTTTGGTCACTCGTCCGTGAAAAAAAAGGAGTCGCCATGCCTCGCCCGTTTGCTTCAGGACAGATCGCGTTCGGCCTCGTTTCCATCCCGGTAAAACTCTTCTCGGCCACCGAAGCCAGCGAGAAGATCAGCTTCAACATGCTGCACAAGGATTGCGGCAACCGTATCCAGCAGCAGCTCTTCTGCCCGAAAGATGAACGCACCATCTCGCGCGACGAAGTCGTCAAAGGCTACGAATTCGCGCGCGGGCAGTACGTCCTCTTCAATGAAGAAGAGCTGAAGATGATCGAAGAGAAATCGACGCAATCGATCGAGATCAGCGAGTTCCTGCCGAAGGAAGCGATCGATCCGATCTACTTCGCCAAGGCGAATTACATCGCGCCGGACAAAGGCGGCGAGCGCGCGTATTCGTTGTTGACCAAAGCTCTCGAACAGACGGGCCGCTGGGCGTTGGCAAAGTACGCCGCGCGCGGCAAGCAGTACCTGGTCATCCTGCGCCCGCTCGGCGAGGGGATGGTGATGCAGCAGCTTTTTTATCCGAACGAGATCCGCTCGATGGACGAGCTCGATCTCGGGAGCGCCGTCGTGAAGGACAACGAGCTGAAGATGGCGGTGCAGCTCGCCGAGATGGGCGCCGCGGACGAGTTCCATCCTGAAAACTATCGCGATGAAGTCGCCGAGCGAACTCGCGCGCTGATCCAGCGGAAGATCGAGGGGGAGGAGATCACGTCCAACCTCGTCGAGGAGCCGAAGGCGCAGGTGATCGATCTGATGGAAGCGCTGAAGAGGAGTCTTGCCAAGCCGAGCGCCAAGTCGACGCCGGCGTCGTCAAAAGCGACCGGGCCTCGCCGCATCCCGGAAAAGGCGGAAGCGAAACGGACCGCTCCTCGGGCATCGGCGCAGAAGGTGGCGAAGTCGGGATCGCGTTCCCGCTGAGCCGGCACGGCCGGCAGCGTTGATTGCCCAAGGCTCTGCCACCGCAGTCGTGACAAGGTTCTGCCGCTAAAATGGCCGCATGTCCTTCACGGTGCGGGAAGTCTCGGCCATGCTCGGGCTCTCCGCCGGACAAATCCGCTCTTGGGCCGCGCGTGGATTTCTGAATCCTGAGCGCGATACCGATGGCGATCTCCGCTTCGGCTTCCAGGACCTGGTCATCCTTCGCACTGCCGGCGAGCTGACGGCGGCGCACATCCCGACGCGCAAGATCCGCCGCGTGCTGGAAAGCGTTCGCGAGCAGTTGCCGGAAGGACGCTCGATCGCCGGTGTGCGCATTGCCGCGGACGGCGAGCGCGTCGTGGTGCGCGACGGAACCGCGGTCTGGAATCCTGAGTCCGGCCAATCGCTCTTCGATTTTTCCGTCGACGAGATCGCCGAAAAAACGAAGCCGATCGCGCTGGCTGCCGTCCGCGAAGCGAAGGCGAAGCAGGAGGATGATCTCGATGCCGATGCCTGGTACGAGCTGGCCTCCGATCTCGAGTTAAGCGATTCCGCCGAGGCGCGCGCGGCATATGAGAAGGCCGTCGCGCTCGATCCGGCACATGTCGATGCGCACGTGAACCTCGGACGTCTTCTCCACGAGGACGGCGCGACGGCCGCAGCGGAAACGCACTACCGCGCCGCACTGGCCGCCGATCCAGATCACCCTGTCGCCGCCTTCAACCTCGGCGTCGCACTCGACGACCTCGGACGGTCACGCGAAGCCGCGGAAGCGTATCTTCGCGCCATCGACCTCGATCCCGACAATCCCGACGCGCACTACAACCTCGCCGGCATCCTCGAACGCAACGGCGACAAAGCAGGCGCCGTGCGCCATCTGACGCGGTATCGCGCGCTCACCAGATAGATTTATCCGCGTAATCTGCGGATCACTTCCAGATCGAGTCGAGCAGCGGCGCTTTGAAGTACAGCGTGCCGACTTTCAGTGCAGCGTCCTGACCCTCGCTGCTCCAGGTAATGTTCTTGAGGCGCACGAGCGGGAGCTTTTTGTAGCGGCGGAAGTTCAGCTCGACGTAGAGCGGCATGCCGTGAAGTTTGTTGATGACGGCGGCGGTGGCAGGGGAGACGCCGCGGACGAATTCGTTGATCACCGCGCGCAGCTGCGGGTTTTCGGGGATCGTGTCGGTCGTCCAGACGTCGATCCACGCCTCGGGGCCGTAGATGAGGCGGTAGCGCCGGGCGGGGATTCCTTTTACATTGCCGAGGCTCTGCGTGATCTCGCCGGGCGCCGCCGTTTCGACGCCGCTCGACGACAGCTTGTGCAGCGTGGAGCTGATCTGCGACAGCGGGACGTCGGTGTACATCCGGCCGAGAGGATTTTCGACGGTCACCGCGCCGGTGCCGTTGCGGGTGAAGCCGTTCAGCCAGAACGTCTCCGCGCGAACGCCGGCAGGATAAACGTGCAGCGTGACCGTGCCGAACTTGCCGAGGAAGGGGAAAGGGGCGGCGGGATTTGCCTCGAGCTCGATGTGATACGGCTTCGGCGGAGCGGCGTGGAGAGAAGCGGCGAAGGCGAGGATGAGGAAGAGGTGTTTCATGATGCTTCGGTTGCGCGGTCTCGCGGTTGCGGGGTCTCGCGGTGTTCGGTGCGGCGTTCTCGGTTTCAGGTCAAAGCCGTTGCAGTCTAGCGCCGATCCAAGTCGCAAGGCGCAGCACTGCGAGACCGCGCAACTGCGAGACCGCGTAACCGCGCAAACGAAAAGGGCGGCCGAAGCCGCCCATTTGGTTCAGAACGTGGAATCCAGGAACGGACGCAGCTTCTTCGAGCGCGACGGATGGCGCAGCTTGCGGAGCGCCTTCGACTCGATCTGGCGGATCCGTTCGCGCGTCACGTTGAACGAGCGGCCCACCTCTTCGAGCGTGTGCTCGGAGCCGTCGCCGACGCCGAAGCGCATCTTGAGCACCTGTTCCTCGCGCGGGGTGAGCGTGCGAAGAACCTTGTTCGTCTGTTCCTTGAGATTCGCGACGATCACGTGATCGATCGGCGAGATCACGCCGCGATCCTCGATGAAATCGCCGAGATGCGAATCTTCCTCTTCGCCGATCGGCGTTTCGAGGGAGATCGGCTCCTGCGCGATCTTCATGATCTTGCGGACTTTCGCCACCGGCATATCCATCCGCTCGGCGATCTCCTCGGCCTGCGGCTCGCGGCCGAGCTCCTGCACAAGCGCGCGCGACGTGCGCGTGAGCTTGTTGATCGTCTCGATCATGTGAACAGGAATGCGAATGGTTCGGGCCTGGTCGGCGATCGCCCGGGTGATGGCCTGGCGAATCCACCACGTCGCATACGTGGAGAACTTGTAGCCGCGGCGGTATTCGAACTTCTCGACCGCCTTCATCAGGCCGATGTTGCCTTCCTGGATGAGGTCGAGGAACTGCAGGCCGCGGTTCGTGTACTTCTTGGCGATGGAGACGACAAGGCGGAGGTTGGCCACGATCAGCTCCTGCTTGGCCTGATCGGCTTCCTCCTCGCCGGCGCGGATCTCGCGGATCGTGCGGCGAAGGTCGTCGTGCTGCGTGCCGTAGAACGTCTCCAGCTCCTGCAGCTTTTCCACGTACTTCTGCAGACGGCGGCGATAGAAATCGCGGCGGGTCTTGTCCTTCTCGCGCTTCAGCGCCGCATCGTCCTTGCGGACCATCGACGCCGTCTGTGCGAGCTCGTTGTCGATGTCCTTCAGCTTGTTGATCATGCGATTGCGCGTCTGCGGCGTGAAATCCACCTGGCGCAATTCGGTGGCGAGCTCGATGGTCAGCTTCTCCACGGCGCGCTCGGTCTGCTTGAGCGTGCGCTCGGAGAGCTTCTTCGGATCGAGCAGCTTCGCTTTCGCGTCTTTGATCTTCTTGTCGTGCTTCGCCACCTTCTCGAAGATGGCCATGATGTCGGCGATCTTGTTGACGGCGGCGAGAGGGAGCTTCGGCTCGCCGTTTTCATCGGTGGCGACGGCGATCGTTTCGTCTTCCGGCATCGCCAGGTCGATCATCTCTTTGATGACGCGAGGATCCTTCTTGGCGCTCTCGTAGATCTTCAGGATCTCTTCGAGAATGATGCGGTTCTGGGAGAGCGCCTTGTAGACCTTGCGCTCACCTTTTTCGATGCGTTTGGCGATGTCCACTTCGCCCTGACGGTCGAGGAGCTTGACCGTTCCCATCTCGCGCAGATACATGCGCACGGGATCGTTCGTCTTGTCGACGATGCCGCTGTTGGCCGCGATGATGTCCTGCTGGACTTCTTCGCGCTGGTCCATCTCCTTCTCTTCGATGGTGCCGTCGATGGTGACGATGGCCTTGGAAGAGGTGGGGAGGGGCTTCTCGGAATCCTCGACGACGTCGATGCCGAGGTCTGCGAAGCGGATGTAGATCTCATCGAGCTCTTCCGGCAGAGAGGTAATCTCCTCGGGAAGGGTCTCGTAGATCTCGTCGTAAAGCAGAAAGCCTTTTTCCTTGCCTACTACGATTAGCTGCTTTACTTCCGCGTATTTTTCTTCGACACTCAACTCGCCGACCCCCTCGTCAAAATTGGCTTCCTGTTCGAGATTCGCACTCCGCAGGCGTGTCGTCATGTCGTTCTTTCGCTCCTCAGAACCATCGTCCGCAGAGGACACCTGCGTAATCGGTGGGTGACGATAATTATTTCGCTTCGTTCAACATACGGAGGATGCGGACCTTCTCCATGCCCAGCTCGGCTGCGCGGTCTTCATCCCCATGTCGTTGCGCTTCTGCAATGTCCTGTTGGATTTCCAGATTCCGACGTTTGAGATAGGTCTCCTCCATCTCGTGGAGGGTGGCGCCGAGGTACTGGAGGGTGTGATCGTCGATGTCCTCGCTCAGAGAAAGCTCGGAAAGGAGCGTGAGTTCAGCGTCGCCCTTAACATGGGTCGCCACCTCGGAAAAATCAATAGGAGTACCCGATCGAAGGTACTTTTCGGTGATAGAAAAGAGCGTTTTGCACTCCGGGTACTCAAACCACTCCGCCCGGAGCCGCTCCCGGGAGCGCTCGTCCAGCTTCCCTTGAAACGCCGCGCGCAGCACAAACGTCTGGCCGGTTCCCATGGCAGCGGAGCGTTCACGCTCCTGCGGAGCGGTCGACGCCTTTCCCCGAACGCGCGACCAGACCGTTTGAAACTCGAGGCGGAACGCGTCGGCGATGCGCTGTGCGGCATCGTTGCGAACGACGGGATCGGAAACCGCGGACAACAGCGGCATGAACTGCTCCACGCGCTCCGATTTTTCGTGGCCGGAGAGCTTCGCGACGTCGCCCGCCCATTCGCCGAGGCCGAATTCGAAGATGTCGGTGGCGTTGCTCAGGAGCTCGAGGAAGCGATCGACGCCGTGCTTCTGGACGACCGTGTCAGGATCCTTTTCGCCCTGCAGATCGAGCGCGGAGACGTTGAGGCCCGCCGCGAGCAGCACCGGCGCGGCGCGCAACGTGGCGTTGCGGCCGGCGTTGTCGCCGTCGTAGGCGATGACGACATTCGATGTGAAGCGCTTGAGCAGCGACGCCTGTCCGTTGGTCAGCGACGTTCCCATCGACGCAACGACGCCCGGCACACCGGCATGATCGATGGCGATCGCGTCGAAATAGCCTTCCACGAGGATGGCGCGATCCATCCTGCGCATCGAGTCTTTCGAACGATGCAGGTTGTACAGCAGCCGCGATTTGTTGAAGACCTCCGACTCCGGCGAGTTCAGATACTTCGGATCGCTGCCGTCGAGCGAACGCCCGCCGAATCCGACGATCGTGCCGCTCTCGTTATGGATCGGAATGATGAGCCGATTCCGGAAGCGGTCGTAGAAACCGTTGCCGGTCTTCCGCGGCATGGCCAGCCCGACCGACTCCAGCTTCTTCTCGCCATGCTTCCGCGACAGCCGGGTGAGGATGTAGTCCCACGAGTCAGGCGCGTAACCGAAACCGTACTTGACGATGATGTCCTGCGGCACGCCGCGCTCATCGAGATAGCGCTTCGCGAGGTTGTCGCCCCATCCCAGCGCCTGATGAAACGCCTCGGAAGCCTCGTCGAGAACTTCGAGCAGATCTTCCTTGTCGCTCTCTTTCGCCGTCCGCTTCTTCTTCGGCAGCTCGATCCCCACGCGGCCCGCCACATATTCGACCGCCTCGGGGAACGTGAATCGCTCCGTCAGCGTAAGGAATTTGAAGACGTCTCCGCCGGTGCCGCAGCCGAAGCAGTAGAAGAGCCCCTTGCCGCGATCGACGGTGAACGACGGCGTCTTCTCGCGATGAAACGGACAGAGTCCCTTGTAGCTCTTCCCCGCCAGCTTCAGCGGTGTCACCTGCCCGATGAAATCGACGATATCCGCCGCCTGGCGGACCTGGGCGATGACGTTGTCGTTGAGGTCAGAGAAGGCCATAACTCTGGTCAGCGCGGGCGTTCGGCCCGTTGAAGAGACGAATGTTGAATGTTGAATGTTGAATGTTGAATGTTGAATGGGCTGCACCTCGCGGGCTCGACCCGGCGGCATTCAACATTCAACATTGAACATTCAACATTCAACATTTCGCTTTTGACTTTGAGTGTCATTCAAGAACAGCGATGGTGGCCCCATCCCCACCTTCGTTCTCCCCGCCCGGCCGCCACGATTTCACCGCCGGATGTTTGCGCAGATGCTCGCGCAACGCCTTGCGCAATGTGCCGGTTCCGAAGCCGTGGATGATGCGCACGGCCTGTTTTCCTTCGAGCAGGGCGCGATCGAGGAAGCGATCGGATTCGTCGATGGCTTCGTCGACGCGCTGGCCGATGAGATTGATTTCGGCGTCGACCACGGTGTCGAGAGAGTCGGGTGTCGGGAGTCGGGTGTCGGAGCGTTTCTTCGACTCCCGACCCGCGCCGCCCGACTCCCGCGGCACCAGATCCTTTACATCGACGGTCATCTTCCGGCCGTTGACATTCAGCACGGCTTTCTTGCCGTCGATGGAAACGATCGTGCCGGTCACCTTGAACGAACGATGCTCCGCTTTCTCGCCGACGTGCACGTCGCGTTGTTCGGAAGGGAGAAAGTCGAGGGCCTTGTCGACCGGCTTCGTCAACGTCCGGACGATTTCCGCCGCGTTGACGTTTGCGCGCGCGTTGCGATCGGACTCGCGCAGGTTCTTGATCTCCGCAGCGACCTGACGCTGCACGTCGTCGCGCAACCGGTCGAGCTCTTCGCGGAACGAGCTGCCGACGCGGCTTCGCTCTTTCTCCAGCTTCGCCCGCTCGGCGGCGAGCGCATCGCGTTCCGATTCCATCTGCGCTCTCAACGCCGCGGCTTCGTCGCGCGTGGCGAGCACCTCGGACATCTTCTTCTGCAGCTCCGCGATCAGCGTATCGGTCTCGCCGTAGCGGTCGCCGAGGTGTTCGCGGGCGCGGTCGATGATCGAGTGGGGGAGGCCGATCATCTGCGCAACGTCGATGGCGCGGCTGCGGCCGGGGATGCCTGCGATCATCCGATACGTCGGCTGTGCGGTGGCCGCATCGAACTCCATCGAGGCGTTGACGATGCGCTTGTCGTTCACCGCGAAGCTCTTCAGCGCGGAAAGGTGCGTCGTCACGATCATCAGCGCGCCGGTATCGAGCAGGTGCTCGATGACCGCCGTCGCAATCGCCGACCCTTCCTCGGGATCAGTACCCGAGCCCAGCTCGTCGAGCAACACCAGCGAACGATCCGTTGCGCGCTCCAGCACGCGGCGCAAGCGGACGAGGTACGCCGAGAATGTGGAGAGGTGTTCCAGCACGCTCTGGTCGTCGCCGATCAGAACGTGAAAGTCGTCGACGATCGGAATCATCGTTCCGTCGGCGGCAGCGACGGGAAGTCCGCTCATGGCCATCGCCACGAGCAACCCGGTCGTCTTCAGCGCGACCGTTTTGCCGCCGGCGTTCGGACCGCTGATCACCAGCGCGGTGCTGTTTCGATCGAGCTTGACCGAGATCGGAATGACCTTGCGATCCGACGGTTCTTCGCCAAACGTCTCCGCGCGCGCGGCAGCGAGCCGTTCATCGAGCAGCGGGTGACGGCCGTCGATGACTTCGAGAACGTGATCGTCGTTGAACATCGGCCGCGATGCACCGACCAGCGAATGGAACTGTGCGCACGCCTGCAACGCGTCGAATTCGCCGCCGACGCGCGCCGCGTCGCGAATGTCGTCCGCTTCTTCGGCGATCGCGGCGGAGATGAAGCGCGTGATTCGCGCGATCTCCTCGCGCTCCTGGATCAGCAGGTCGGCCAGGTCGTTGTTCAACTCGATGGCCTGCATCGGTTCGATGAAGAACGACGCGCCCGAGCCGGAGCGCTCGTGCAGGATTCCGGTGACGGCATTGCGATGATCGGCGCGGACGGGGATGCAGTAACGATCGCCGCGCATGACCACGAGCGGCTCCTGAATCGCATCCGCGCTGCGCGCCATCACGTCGTTCAGCACGCGCTGAATCGCGGAGCGTTTCCCTTGCATCCGCTGCCGGATCGCGCGGAGCTCGGCCGACGCCTCTTCGCGCAGCTTGCCGTCGTTGGTGAAGTACTTGTTCAGTTTCGAAATCAACGCGCCCAAGTCGGGGATGCCGTGCGCGTGGACCGCGAGACGGGGGAACGTGTCGGTGCGAAGGAACGTCTCGCGAATTGCCTGCGTGGCGCGGACGCTGCGCACGACGATCCACGATTCATCGATGTCGAGAATCGAATCGCGATCGAGCAACGGCGCGACATCCGTCAATCCCGCCAGCGGCAAGAGCCCCTCGGTCAGAACGAAGCGCACCATCTCCGCGAGATCGGCCTGCGCCGCTTCGCACTCCGCGAGCGTCCGCAACGGACGCCGCCGCGCGATGCTCGCCTTGCCGAGCGAGCTCTTCGCCTCCATCGCAATCAGCGTGAGGACGCGGTCGAGCTCGAGTTGTTGAAGGGGGATGGGGTTCACGCGAAACTGCTAGACGTGAGAGGCTGGCGGGCTATTCCGATTGTCATCCTGAGGCTGCCGGAGGCACGGAGCCGAAGGCGGAGATGCCGGAGGAGGCCGAAGGATCTCCAGCTTCCCAACCTGCGTTGAATCCAGGGGTTTCAGCCGGAGTCGCGCATCTTGAGATCCTTCACCGTCCTGCGCCGCTTCCGCGCTTCGCGCTCCACGGCTCCGGCGGTTCAGGATGACAAAAAAACAAAACGACCCGCGTTTCCGCGGGCCGTTTTCGTATCAGTAGCCTGTACGGCGTTCTTCGGCGAGTTTCCGCAACACTTTCTTCCGCGCCGCGATCGCTTTTCTCTTACGCTTCATGCTCGGCTTTTCGTAATGCTGCCGCTTTTTCAACTCGGAGAGGATTCCCGACTTCTCACATTTCCGTTTGAAACGGCGAAGCGCGTTTTCAAAGCTCTCGTCCTCTTTGACATGTACCAGAGGCAATCCCAATCCCCCCCTTCTGCGTAGCGGTCCCGTGGGTCGATGATTCTAAGGAGTGCCGTGGTTCCGGTCAATCGATCTGCAAGGGAGTCCACGGCAGGTGACCGAAACGAGGGCAGAGCACCGCTCCATTCCGGCGAATGGTGAATTTTGTAACCCGCTGAGGGGCCGCTGGTTGCAGTTTCGTGATGTGCTAATAACTATACGAGTAGGTGCTCTACCCGCGAAATGATGGCGTCCAGCGCGACTTGGTTTTCGCCTCCCTCGGGGATGATCAGGTCGGCATGGCGCTTCGACGGCTCGACGAATTCTTCGTGCATCGGGCGCACGGTGGTGAGGTATTGATCGATGACGGACTTCAAACTCCGCCCGCGCGATTCGATGTCACGCGTCAGCCGGCGAAGGAAGCGGATGTCGGGCGGCGTGTCGACGAACAGCTTGATGTCGATCCGCTTCCGCAGCTCCGGCTCAGCCAACACGAGGATGCCTTCGACGATGACGACCTTGCGCGGCTCGACGCGCTGCGTCTTCTCCAGGTTGCGCGAGTGCGTGGCGAATTCGTATACCGGTACCTCAACCGACGACCCTTTCGACAGGACATCGAGATGGCGGACGAGCAGCTCGGTCTCGAGCGAATCGGGATGATCGAAGTTGATCGAATGCCGCTGCTCCGGCGAGTAGCCGTCGAAGTTGCGGTAGTACGAGTCGTGCGAGATCCACTCGATGCGGTCTTTGCCGACGCGGTCGTAGATGGCGCGCGCCACGGTGGTCTTGCCCGATCCGGTGCCGCCGGCGATGCCGATGATGACGGGCGTCTTCATCAGCGCGACTGCTCTTCCAACTCGGCCTCGGTCATGAACTCCGAGATGTTGTCGTTGCCGCACGTGTTGCACAACGCGGACATCAGCTTGCCGTTCGCCGCGAATTCGAACTGATACGTCGGCGTCTCACACTCCAGGCAGATGAGGTACTCCGGTTCGTCCATGAGGGGGAAGGATAACGCACGACGAGCATCGAGAGTCCCTCTCCCCGCGTCGAGCGGGGAGAGGGAGACACGAAGTGCGGGTGAGGGGCTTTGCCACAGGCTGTGCTCGTGCGAAAGGGATCCCCTCATCCGCCTTCGGCACCTTCTCCCCGTGCGCGGGGAGAAGGGCTCTCGATGCAAGAGCTGCGTGAATTTTCTTAGCGCCCTACTGCCCCCGCGCTTCCTGCGCCTGCGGCGCGCTGATCGACGGTTGGATGAAATGCGTCTGGTTCGTTTCGTTGTCGATCACCGACGCATAGATGTAGGTGTCGGGTGAGCTGGTCTCGACGACGACGGTGAAGTCTTCGCCCTTCGTGATCATCGGGAAGAGCGACTGCACCGAGGTGTGGACGAGAGTGTTCGAGGAAACCTTGTAGCGCGTGATGGCCACATTGCGTCCAGGGACGCGCTGCAACGCGAGCGTGAACATCGCCTCGTGATCGCCGAGGTTGGCGATGCCGACGTTCGTGCGGAATGCGTCGCTGAAGGAAAGGCCGTTCAAGGCGCGCAGCGGAAAATACGTGGCGCTGTAAGTGATCGCAATCGGCTCGGGGCGGGAGATCTCGGCATCGTGGACGCCGTAGACATTCGCCGCCACGCGGACGGAGCGGGTGCTTTCGATCGTGGTGATCTTCAGCGGCGAGAGGACCGCGTCCATGCCGAACGTCGATGCCACGATGTCGGAGAAATGCTGGCCCGAACCGGGAGGCATGGTCACGAGGATGAACGGCTGATCGGGCGCCGTTGGTAGCGACAACATCACGTTCGCCTCGGAGCGGCTGTCGTTGTAAAGATCGACGTCCGTTTTCCAGCGGACGTTGTTGATTCCGACCGTGCTGCCGACGACCGGCACCAGTACGCTGACGCTCGGCGGCGGCGCGGGTTCGGCGGCGTAAGAGCTTGCCGCAACCAGGAGCAGGATCGTTGTGAGCGCGCGCGCCATGTCGTTTGTACGACGAAGCCTGATCGTCGCACGTTTCAGGCGAAGCGAGGGCGGATGAGCCTCGTTGCCACGACCAGCATCTTCTGAACACGGCTGAGCGATAGGCGCTTCCGCAGGACTATGAGCGAGTCGCGGCGCAGTTTCTTCAGCACCGTGGCGTAGACGCCGCCCATTAGTAATGTGGGGAAGCGCGCGTCGAACGACAGCTCGCCGATGAGCGGCTCGGCATCGTGGAAGTACCTCGCCGCGCGGTCGATCTGAAACTCGATCAGCTTCCGCACGGCATCGTTTTCCCGCCGCTCGAACAGATCCGCCTCGGTGACGCCGAATCGCCGCAATTCCTCCTGCGGCAGATATACGCGACCGCGATCGAGATCGTCGCCGACGTCGCGCGTGACGTTCGTCAGTTGCAGCGCGGTCGACAGCTTGCGGCCGTAGTCGATCGCGGCGGGAGTCCGATAGCCGTAGATGGCGAGCGAGATGTCGGAGATTGACGACGCCACCAGTTCGCAGTAGCCGAGAAGGTCGTCGAACGTCTCGTAGCGAGTCTTGGTCGTGTCCTGACGGCAGCCATCGATCAGCGCGACGAACGCGCTCTTCGGAATGGCGAAGTGCTGGAGCGCATCGGAGAGCGCGAGCGTGATCGGATGCGACGGGCTGCCGGCGTAGGTCGCATCGAGCTCGCGCTGCCATGCGTCGAGACGATCGAGCACCGATTGCGGCGAGTCGCTGGGTTCGTCCGCGATGTCATCCGCCCAGCGGCACCACGCGTACGCGGCGTACACCGCGCGGCGTTTCACCGCGGGAAGGAATCGGAAGCCTACGGAGAAGTTCGAACCGTAGCGATGCGCGATCTCGCGGCAGAAGGCGTACGCCTCATCCACCGTCGGCGAGACCGGCATCGGCAGCGCGTCGGATGTCATCGCACCTCGACCGGCCCGAGCGGCGGGACTTTCATTTCGGTATCGCGCGCGCGGCACCAATGCGGCCCCGGTTTGTGCTGGCAGCGGCCTTCGTGTTTCCACAGGCGTCGCACGACCGGGGAGAGCAGCGACTTCCACCAACTGTTGCGATGCCAGCCGCTCAGATAGTGATGAAAATCTTTCGCGCGCGCCGCCTGGCGGACGAACATCGACAGTCCGAAGTTGCCGCCGGTCTCGTACAGAAAACGGTTGACGAGACTGGTCTGCTGCTTCGCGCCCAACTCGGCCTTCCACAACTCGTCGTAATCGCGCTCCTCGAGGATGCTGCGCGCCGCGAGCGCGCCGCTGGTGAGCGCGTAGCGAATGCCGAGGCCGAAGAGGTAATCCTGAAACCCGGCCGCCTCGCCGACGAAGCGCGCGCCGTTCGACGTCGCGGCATGCTTGAGATGGAAGTTCATGTACGAGTAGCCGGTGCGCGCATCCGCCGGGATCTCGAAATGGTGCATCCGCTGCGCCGCGGCCAGCGAGTGATCAAAGTACGTATCGATCTGCTTGAAGTCCGCCACGATCGCGCAGCCGAACGTCGCCACGCCATCGAGGATGAAGAGATACGAGTAGCCGCCGGGCGCGAGGTTGTGATTGAAGTAGACGTCGATGCGTTCGTCGTCCTTCGAACGCCACGTCATCTCCTTCGCCAGCCCGTCCGGTGACGCCGGTCCGGTCGCGACGATGTCTCCCTGATCGGGGGACAGCCGGCTGTCGAAGATGACCTTCGCTCCCGCCTTCTGTGCCTGCGCGAGAAGCCCGCGATCGAGCGTTCCATCCTCGGCACCGCGGTGGATGAACCAGCCGTACGGTTCCTTGCTGCGAATGACGCGCGCCGCGTTTTTGTGGTCGTAAAACGTCGCCCAATCGGCGGCGCGGAAGTAGAAGTTTCGCTCGATGCCGAGTCGGTCGAGGAAGGCGGGAACGGGCTCGGTTTCGGAGGCGCCTTCGATGATCTGCAGGTCGCCGATGAAGCGCGTGCCGACGTCGCGTTTTGCCTCGTGAACTTCGACTTCGCGGCCGGCGCGGGCGAGGATGATCGCGGCTGCAAGACCGGACGGGCCGGCGCCGGCGATGCGGATGGGATCGTGATTCGGCATCAGTCGCGGTATGGTACCGCGCCGATTCCTGGGAACGCGGGCGTCCCGCCCGCAGTTGGCCGCCAGCGTGCACTGGTGGACGAGACGTCCGCGCTCCCAGGACGCCATCAATCGATGACTGCCGACGCCACGCCGCCCGAACGTCCCGCCAAAGCGAAGCCGCGCGCCGCGGGCTTTGCCGTTCTCGTCGCGGCTGGAATCCTGCTCAGCCGCATCGCCGGCCTCATTCGCGTCCGCGTTTTCGCCCACTACCTCGGCAACTCGCCGGCGGCTGGCGCGTACAACGCCGGGCTCAAGATCCCCAACTTCCTGCAGAACCTGTTCGGCGAAGGCGTCCTCTCCGCATCGTTCATCCCCGTCTACGCGCGGCTGATTGCGGAAGACGACGATGAGATGGCCGGCCGCGTCGCGGGCGTGATCCTCTCGCTCCTCGGCGTCGTCGTCATGATCATCGTGACGATCTGCGTCTTCATCACGCCGTGGATCATCGATCTCATCGCACCGGGTTTTCACGGCGAGGTGCGCCTGCTGACGATCCGCATCGTCCAGATTCTTTTTCCCGCCACCGGACTTCTCGTCTTCTCCGCGTGGTGCCTCGGCGTTCTGAACAGCCATCACAAATTCTTCGTCTCGTACGTCGCGCCGGTGGTGTGGAACGCGGCGATGATCGCCACCCTCGTCTTCTTCGGCACGCGCACGTCGCAGAGCGGACTGGTGGTCGCGCTGGCGTGGGGAACGGTCGTCGGAAGCGCGTTGCAGTTCGGGATTCAGGTGCCGTTCGTTTTGAAGTACGCGCCGCGGATACGGCTCTCGCTGCAGACGTCGTTGCCGCACGTTCGCGCCGTGATCCGCAGCTTCGGGCCGGTGGTGGTCAGCCGCGGGGTTGTGCAACTGAGCGGGTATGTCGATCAGATCATCGCCAGTTGGCTTGGTACCGCGGCCGTGGCTGGATTGTCATACGCGCAAACGATCTACTTTCTACCGATCAGCCTCTTCGGGATGTCGGTCGCGGCCGCGGAATTGCCGCAGATGTCGGGCGCGCTCGGGACCGCGGAGGAGATCAACATCGCGTTGCGCAAGCGCCTTGAGCGCGGATTGCGGCAGATCGCCTTTTTCGTCGTGCCGACCGTCACCGCGTTCATCTTCATCGGACGTGTTCTTGTCGCGGCGCTCTATCAGTCGGGCGAGTTCCGCAGCGACGACTCGCTGTACGTCTGGTACATCCTGATCGGCTCGACCTTCGGCCTGCTCGCCGTCACGCTCGGCCGGCTCTACTCGTCCGCGTTTTACGCGCTGCTCGACCCGAAGACGCCGCTGCGGTTCGCGATGATCCGCGTGACGCTTACCGCCGTCCTCGGGTTGCTCTTCGCCTTTCCGCTGCGGCCGTACATCATCGATCTGATCCAACTGCTGCACATGCCGCTGCCGAATCTCCCCGAGGGACCGACGCTGCTCGGCGTGATCGGATTGACGGCGTCGGCGGGAATGGCGGGATGGATCGAGTTCGCGTTGCTCCGTCGCGCGCTGGCGAAACGGATCGGATCGGTCAAACTTGCGCCGTCGTTCCTCGGACGGCTCTGGATCTCGGGACTGGTCGCCGCGATCGCGGGCGTCGCCTGCCACCTCTACTTTGCACCGATCATCACGCCGCATCTGCCGTTCCGCCACATCAGCGAAGCGATCATCGTGGCCGGTACATTCGGCGTGGTCTACTTCGGCGTCGCGATCATCCTCGGCATCGGCGAAGCGCGGGCCACGCTGCAGCGGTTTACGAAACGATAATGTCGATCCGCCGCCGTCTCGTGCTCGCCGCCATCATTCTTCTCACGATCGCTCTCGATCAGGGGACGAAGACGATCGTCCGCCGGACATTGATGGACGCAGCTCCACGCCAATACGCGGGCGTGCTGACGCTGCTGCACACGGAGAATCCAGGCGCGTTTCTCTCGATCGGTTCCAATCTGCCGGCGAATGTGAGGCACATCGTCTTCGACGGCCTCGTCTCCGTCGGTCTGCTCGTCGCGGCGTTCGTTCTCTTCACCGGCCGTATGCAGCCGGGACCTGACGACGTCGCCATCGCGATGATCATCGGCGGCGGCGCCGGCAATCTGATCGACCGCTTCCGCCTCGGCGGCCGCGTGACGGATTTCATCTATCTCCAGGCCGGGCCGCTGCACACCGGCGTCTTCAACGTCGCCGACATGGCCATCACCTTCGGCGTTTTGTGGCTGGCGCTTTCGTGGGTCATCACGTCGCGCAGGAAGACGACGGCATGAGCGACGCCTCGCCGTATCTCGCCTTCGATCGCGCCGCGTGGGCCGCGTTGCGCGGCGGAACGCCGATGACGCTCACGCCGGACGACATCGCGGCGCTGAGCGGAATCAACGAGGCGCTGTCGATGACGGAAGTCGAGGAGGTCTACCTTCCGCTCTCGCGGCTGATCAACCTGCACGTCGCGGCCGTCCGCCAGCTTCATCGTGTGTCATCGCAATTTCTGAACACCTCCGCGCCGAAGGTGCCGTACGTCATCGCCATCGGCGGCAGCGTCTCGGCAGGCAAGAGCACGACCGCGCGCGTCCTGCGGACGCTGCTCGCGCGCGGCGCGGATCAGCCGCGTGTCGATCTGGTTACGACGGATGGATTTCTCTTTCCCAACGCCGTGCTGGAAGAACGCGCGTTGATGCAGCGCAAAGGCTTTCCCGAAAGCTACGACCGCGCGCGATTGATCGAGTTCGTGTCGGACCTGAAGTCCGGACTCTCGCCGCTGTCAGTACCCCTGTACTCACACTTCGTCTACGACATCGTCGATGAAGCACAGACCATCGATCATCCCGACATCGTCATCCTCGAGGGATTGAACGTCCTGCAGACAGGCTCGATCCACTCCGTCTTCGTCTCCGACTTTGTCGATTTCTCCATTTACGTCGACGCCTCGGAGGCCGATCTCGAGTCGTGGTTTCTCGACCGCTTCCGCAAACTGCGCGAGACCGCCTTCCGCGATCCCGCCTCGTTCTTCCACAAATTCACGGCGATGTCGGAGGAAGAGGCGATCGCGTTAGCTGCATCGATCTGGGAACGGATCAACCTCGCGAACCTTCGCGAGAACATCCTGCCGACGCGGGAGCGGGCGACGTTGATTCTGCGGAAGAGTGGGAATCACATCGTGGAGAACGTGCTCCTGCGGAGGACGTAGCCCTTTGTCATCCTGAGCGAAGCGAAGGATCTCAGGTGCGCGGTTTCAGGCGGAGCCCGTAATCTTGAGATCCTTCGCTTCGCTCAGGATGACAATTCCCGATTCGCAAAGTACCGTTTCAGCCATGCCGACAATCCATCCAGCCCCGGAAAGAGCACGCGTTCCGTGATATTGGCCTGATCGAGTTTGTCGCGTACTTCCCACTTCAGAGCAGCGGGGATGATGATGCGGCGATAGGTCGCGTCGCGGCGCTTGATCAACTCTTCGAGCTGCAGTTCCGGCGATGACGGCAGCGAGAAGAGGGCGAACTGATTGACGATGCGCTCGTCGAGCGACGGCGGCTCGAAGAAGAGAACGAAGTCGCGCTTGGAAAGGGAATCGAACTCTTCCAGGGAGCTGGCCACGCGATTGAGTAACTCCGCGGTGAAGATGTTGACGTCCTCATCGTCGAGCAGCTTGCGCAACGGGCGCGGGAGGAGTGCATTGGTGCGGCCGTAATCGACGCACCAGATCGCGGCGTCTTCGTCGTAGTCCTTCAGGTTCTGCGTTGCGAAATGCATCGCCACGAACGGCGAATAGCTCCAGTCGAGGAGGCGCGTCGGGAGTCCGTGATGCTTGGCCAGCGACAGCCAGTTCCACACCCAGTCGCCGTGCACCGCATTGCGCAGCGCGTACTTGCGAAAGCTGGTCAGCAGATGCCGCTCGTGCGGGACGTACCCTCCCGTCTGCAGACTGGTGGCCAGCGAATGCGACGCGCGCGGCGCGCCGCGAAAGACGAACCCGGAGCGGAACCGGTTGATCTCACCGCGCCAGGCGCCTTCAAAGACGGCCTCCTGCAACTCGGTCCAGGTGGCTACGCGGATGTCCATGTTCTTCTCCCGTGCAAAGGCTTCACCACAGAGGCACAGAGATCACAGAGTATCTCTGTGTCCTCTGCGTCTCTGTGGTTCAATCGTCCCCCGCATGAAACACGCGCTGCTGATCCTTGCCTTCGCCACCACCATCCTCGCAGCGCCCCCGCCGTTCGCACCCGATCGCAAAGAAGGCGAAGGGCCGTGGACGCGGCTCATCATCCGCGGCGTCACGCTCGTCGACGGCACCGGCGCGCCGCCGATCGGGCCGGTGGACATCGTCATCGAAGGGAACCGCATCCGCGAAGTGCGCAGCGTCGGCTTTCCGAAGGTGCCGATCAAGCCGGAGTCGCGGCCGAAGGGCGCGGTGAAGGAGATCGACGGCACCGGCATCTGGGTGCTGCCGGGCTTCGTCGACATGCACGGCCACAGCGGCGGCGAGGAGCAGGGAACGACGGCGGAGTACGTGTTCAAGCTGTGGATGGCGCACGGCGTGACGAGCGTGCGCGAGCCGGGATGCGGCAACGGCGTCGACTGGTGCCTGCACGAACGCGAGCGCAGCGCGCGCAACGAGATCGTCGCGCCGCGGTTCTTTCCCTACGTCTTCACCAATCGCCGGCAGTGGGACGGCGGTCCGATCGACAGTCCCGAGCAGGCCCGCAAATTCGTGCAGTGGGTTTCGAAAAAGGGTGCGGACGGGATCAAGATCCTCAGCACTGGCGATCCCGTTTTCGATCCGGAAATCCTCTCCGCCCTCATCGACGAAGCGAACAAGCTCCACCTCGGCAGCACCACGCATCTCGCGCAGATGGGCGTGGCGCGATCGAACATCATCGACGCAGCGCGCATGGGGCTTGGCGGCATGGAGCACTGGTACGGTCTGCCCGAGGCGCTCTTCACGGACAAGACCATTCAGGACTATCCGGCCGGCTACAACTACAACGATGAGAGCCACCGTTTCGGCGAGGCGGGGCGGCTGTGGAAGCAGGCCGCGCCGCCGGGCAGCGAGAAGTGGAACGCGGTCATCGACGAGTTGGTGGCGAAGAAGTTCAACATCGATCCAACGTTCACGATTTACGAGGCCAGCCGCGACCTGACGCGGGCCATGCGCGCCGAGTGGCACGACCGCTACACGCTGCCGTCGCTGTGGCGCTGGTATCAGCCCAGCCGCACCGCGCACGGCGCGTACTGGTTCAACTGGACGACCGCGGACGAAGTCGAGTGGAAGAACAACTACCGCATCTGGATGCGCTTCATCAATGACTACAAGAATCGCGGCGGCCGCGTCACCACCGGCTCCGATTCGGGCTACATCTTCAAGCTCTACGGCTTCGATTACATCCGCGAGCTCGAGCTGCTGCAGGAGGCCGGCTTCCATCCGCTGGAGGTGATCCGCTCGGCGACGATGTGGGGCGCCGAGGCGATCAACGCGCCGCGAGGAACGAAGACGGAGTTCGGAATCGTGCGTCCGGGGATGCTGGCGGATCTCGTCTTCGTCGATCAGAATCCGATCGAGAATTTGAAAGTGCTCTACGGAACCGGCTGGATGCGCGTGAACGATACAACCGGCGCGGTCGACCGCGTCGGCGGGATCAAATACGTGATGAAGGACGGGATTCTGTACGACGCGAAGAAACTGCTGCACGACGTGGAAGTGATGGTGCAGCAGGCGAAAGCAAACGAGGTGAAGAAGTGAAACGGCTATTGCTGGTTGTCCTGCTGTGCGTTGCCTGCGGACGGGAGGAACACGAATCGACGGCGACGATTCCGTCGAATCCGCCGCCGATGCGGACGTCGACCGCGCCTCCGTTCTCCACGCCTGTCGTTCCGCATGTGGCCGCGAAGTCGACGCCGCAGAAATGCGCGGGCGACGGCAGCTATGAACAGGCGGTCGACTGTTTCCGCATCACGACCGGATTCCATTTCACGCTCGACAAGGTGAGCGGTGAGATGAGCCGTCCGGCGCAGGGGCTGGAGAGCGTTCATTTCAAAGCGCCGGACGGCGCGGCGTGGACCGGCGAGGCGAAACATCAGGGCGTGGTCTGGAGCCGCAACGGGACGCATGACATGTCGCCGCCGGAGCTCACAAACGAGATCTGGCAGCGCACGACGATGGTGCTCGATCCGCAGAAGAAGGAAGGATCGCCGCAGTTAGGGGGAGTGGAAACGGTGGGAGGAGAGCCGTCCAATCACTATCACTTCACCAACGCAAACAGCGGCGAGGCCAACGACGTCTGGGTGAGCACGAGCGACGGCCGCATCGTGAAGTGGAAGAAGGGGAAGTCGGTCCTGGAGATCCATTAGTGGTCTGGATCGCAGCGATTCTCTTCTCCGTCGTCGGATTGATTTTCATCCTCCGCCGCGCGGACCTCGCCCGCGCGCAATCACTCGTCGCCGGCGGGCGCCTCGGCGCCGGATGCGCGGTGGCGGAGGGGATTCTGTTTCTGCTGATGGCCATCGCGACGGTGGTGCTGCACCGCTACGGCTGGTTCGATTGACGTGATTACAATCGCGCATGGCCGGGTACTCAGGAACACCGCTGGCGAAGAAGCTAGGGATCACTACTGGCTGCAATGTCTTCGTTGACGGCGCTTCCGCCGATTACGCATCGCTCCTCGCGCCGCTGCCGGACGATGTGACATTCGTCAAGAAGTTGACCAGTTCCGTCGACGTCATCCATCTCTTCACGAAATCCGCATCGGAGCTGGAGGCGAAGCTGCGCCGCTGGCGCCGCGCGATGAAGAGCGACGCCGCGGTCTGGATCTCCTGGCCGAAGAAGGCATCCAAAGTGCCGACCGACATCACCGAGGATGTCATCCGCGACGTGGCGCTGCCGATGGGTTTCGTCGACGTGAAGGTCTGCGCGGTCGATGAGACGTGGTCGGGGTTGAAGCTGGTGATTCGGAAAGAACTGCGTCTGCGAACATCTGCGGATGAGATTTGATCCGCAGATGACGCAGATGAAGCGCAGATGTCACTGCGCGGGCATGAAGGTCGGGTCGTTGGTCTGCATGTCGATGACCGAGGCGTAGGCGGTGACGCGGCCCTGGCCGCTGATGACTTTCACCGTTACGCGGGCGTTGTACATGTTGGTCAGGCCCATCGCTTTGAGGAGCTGCGGGTATTGCACAAACTGGTTCGGTGCGAGGTCGATCTGGGTTGACGCGGCGACCTTGGAGTCGGACGGAATCGCGGTGATCTCGACCCTTGCGGACTTGCCGGTGACTTCGGCGAAGCCGACGTTTGTGCGATAGCGGTCGGACTCTTCGATCTGCAGCAGCTGCAGCGGGCGCGTGCCGAGGGCGGCGGCGTCGTTGGCGGTGACGGCGGGGATGAACTGACCGTAGGTGCCGTTCGACGTCAGGTTGTACGTGCGCGCCGTGGCGACGAGCGGCGTGGTCGCGGTCGTGGCGATGTGCAGCGCGCCGCCGTCGTTGGAGACGCCGAAGAACTGGTGGAGCGCGGCGTCGAAGGTCTGCACCTGATTCGGGGCCAGCGTGACTTCCTTCGAAATCGGCGTGCCGCCGTTCTGGGAGAAGAAGATCATCGTCGCTTTGACGACGTTTGCCGATGGATTGAAAAGGCGCACGTCGGTCTGCCAGTTGGCGACGCCGTTACTGAGATCGGCCACGCCAGGGATCACGTAGCGCGCGGCGGCGGTCTGGTTGACCGCGACGGGGGAGACGAGGAACGGATCGTTGGTCCTGGCGTCGAGCACCGAGGCGTAGGCGGTGACCTTGCCGACGGCGGAGACGACTTTGACTTCGATGCGGCCGTCGTTCACCTGCACGTTCTTATCGGCCAGGATCGAGTTGAGCTGCACGTGCTGCCCGCCCTTCAGGTCCTGCGTGAACTCGGTGAGCTTCTTGCCGTCGTCGCCGAAGACGCTGATGAGCACCGTGGCGGGATCGCCGGAGCCTTCCACGATGCCGAGGTTGGTGCGGTACGCGGGCGACTGCGCGATCTGCTGCAGACTCAGCACGGTCGACTTGCTCGGATCGCTTCCTCGGCCAACGAACGATGCGAACGGAATGGCCGGGATGAACTGGCCGAACGTGCCGTTCGACGTGGTGTTGAAGGTGCGGCTGGAAGCGAAGGTGAAGAGGTTGGCCAGACCGCTCGTTACCGCAGTCGCGGCGGAGTTCGTGGAGGTCGTGAGCGGGCGCACTTCGAGCGTACCGGTAGCGCCGGTCGAGCCGAACCACGATTGCAGGATGTCGTCGAGCGCGAGCGTGCGGCCGGGATCGATGTCGACGGTGGTCTGCCTGCCGTCGGAGATGCCGGCGTCGCCGGTCGGCGTGAAGGTGACCTGGTACTTCATCGGCTGCGCCGAGGAGTTGGTGACGCGCACGTCGGACTGGAACTTCGAGTTGATGCCGTCGGCGTGAGCGACGGCGGGGATGATGAGCGCGTCGGGCGGCGGCGCGTTCTTCGCGGTCGGCGAGACTGGCTGCACGAGATTGACGGAGACGGTGGTCGACGACGACGGCTTGTTGTCGAGTGGGATGAGCCGTCCCGAACTGCCGGACGATCCGAAGGTGACGTTGACGGCGCCGCTGCTGGTACCGACGGGAAGGCCGTCGGTCTTCGCGGTGACGGTTAGCGTCGTTCCTTCCGGCGCGACGGTTCCGCTCGACGGCGAGACGGTGAGCCACGGCTGGTTTGTCGCTGCGGAGAAGGTGTCGCCCGCGGCCGCGGCGATCGCGCCTTTGGGCAGTCCGTTGCCGTTCGCGCCGCCGCCGATGTGGATCTGGTAGTGCGTCGTCTGCGGGTTGTCGGCCGGCGTGGAGCCGTTGGCGCTGGATGGATCGATCACGTTCGACGGCAGCACCTGCACGCTGAGCGGCAGCGAGAAGAGGCTGCGCGCGCCGTTGCAGGTACCGATGGCGCGGACGCGGTAGAAATAGGCGACCGGCGCATCGCCGCTGTTGATGTGTTTGAACGAATATTCGCTGGCGCCGGTGGTGATGGAGAGCGGCGAAGTGAAGGCGGCGTTTGCCGATTCCTGAATCTCGTATTGAGTCGTTGCAGCCGGTCCGACCGGCGTCCAGCGGACCGCGTACTCGACGTTCGTCGATGCGGTGCTCTCGGCGCGCGGCAGCGGAACGGCCGGCGTGGAACAGGGCGGCGGCGGAGCGGCGGCGAGGAACGTGCTGACCGTGGAGCGGACGGGCGGGCAGCCGTCGAAGAATGCTTCGACCGACCACGTCACCGGTCCGGCCGGCGCGGTCTGATTGTCGAGATGCAATCCCGGCGTCGTGCCGATCACCTTCGGCGCTTCCGGGCCCGCGGCAAGCCACACTTTGTACTGCGTGGCTCCCGGGACATTGCTCCAGCGGAGATCGAACGGCGTGAAGACGCTGGCGGCGCCGTCGAACGGCGCGGTGAGGATCGAGCGCGCCACGGAGCAGTCGGCGGGCGGCGTGAAGGTGAAGTGCGCGTGCGCCGAATCGAGGGCGGGGCAACGGTCGAAGAGCGCGCGCACGAACCAGTCGATCGTGCCGACGCCAACGGTGCGTTTGATGAAGGTGCCGGTTGTCGAGCCGGCTAGCGATGGGGCGCCGCCGTCGATGGAGAACCAGAGCTCGTAGCCGATGGCGTTCGGCGCGGCGGACCAGTCGAACTCGACGAAGCCGGTGTTCAGCGTAACGTCGTTCGCCGGCGCGAGAGGCGTGGCCGCGCTGTTGTTGCAGTTCGCCGCCGGCGGGACGGTGAACGATTGCTGCGGTGCCGAAGTGGACGCGCAGCCGTCGAAGAGCGCTTCGACGTACCAGCGAATCGTGCCGGTGGTCAGCGTGGAGTGCAGCGTGGTGGCGATGGCGGGAGTCGTGGCCAGCGGCGCGAAGTCGGCGTCGTTGATCGAGGCCCAGACGCGGTAGCCATTCGCGCCGGCGACCGTGGTCCATTGGAAGTCGACGATCGACGAGGGAAGCGTGGCGTTCGGCGGCGGCGCGAGGAGCGTCGGCGTGGCGTGTGAGGCGCAGCCGTTGTTCGTTGCCAGCGTGAAGTTGGACGGAGCCGATGACGTCGGTTCGCAGCCGGGGAAGAGGGCGTCGACGTGCCAGATCACGCTCGATCCGGTCAGCGGCACGGTGAGCGAGGTAGCGCCGTTCGTCGTGCCGACGTCCTGCGCGGCGCCGCCGTCGAGGGCGACCCAGAGTCGATACCCGACCGCCTGCGGAACGGCCGTCCAGGAGAAGGTGACCGGGGAATTGACGACGGCATTCGGCGACGGGGCTGTGAGCTGGGGCGCGGCGTGCGCGCAGTTCGTCGACGGGGCGACGGTGAAATCGCGCGGCGCGGAGAAGAGCACGGGGCAATCGGCGCCGAAGTGCGCGGCGACGTACCAGATGGACGGGCCGCTGGGGAGATTGGCGCTGGCGGAGGTCGATTGCGTCGTCGCGGCGATGGCGGCAGCGTTGCCTGCGCTGGCGATCCAGAGGTCGTACGAGGTCGCGTTTGCCGTGGCCGACCAGGTGAAGGTGACCGGGTTGGACAGATTCGTCGCGCCGGCGTTCGGCGAGAGCAGCGCCGGAGCGGCGTTGTTGCACGACGGCTGCGTCTTGATCGCGGCGAAGGCGCTCGCGTCGTTGTTGCTGCCGTTCGGATCGCTGGTCGTGGTCTGAATGAAGGCGTCATCAGAGGCGGCGTTGCTGCCGGAGGCGGTGGCGTTGATCGTGATCGGCGCGGATGCTCCTGGTGCGAGCGACGGGATCGTGCAGACGATGGACAGCGCGTTCGTGGTGCAGGTCCAGCCGTTGCCTGCCGCGACCGGCGAGGTGACGCCGAAGAGGTTGTTCGTCACGCGGACGTTCTGCGCGGTGTTCGGACCGTTGTTGACTGTGCTCAAGGTGAAGGTCAGCGTCGCGCCGGCGTTGACCGGATTCGGAGTCGCGGACGCGGTCAGGGCGAGATCGGCGGCGTCGGTGATGGCGACCGTTGCGCTGCCCGAGGCGGTGCACGAGCCGCTGGTGATGGTGACGCTGAGCGTGGCGCTCGGTCCGTTGCCGGCGGTCCAGACGATCGACGGCGTTCCGTTGCCGCTGGTGATCGTGCCGCCGGAGATCGTCCAGGCGTAGGTCGAGCCGTTCTGCGCGGCGGCGACCGAGGCGGTGTTGCCGGAGGAGTTGTTGGGAACCGACGACGGCGCGACGATCGTGGCGCTGGAGATGCCGGCGGAGATCGTGACCGTCTTCGATGCAGTCGCGGTGCAGCCGGAGGCGTTGGCGACGGTGACGTTGTACGTGGTGTTCGCGGCCGGCGAGACGGAGATCGTCTGCGTGGTGGCGCCGGTGGACCAGGCGTACGAGGCGAAGCCGGCGCCGGCATCGAGCGTGGCGCTGCCGCCGGCGCAGACGGAGCTCGGACCGGTGATCGTCACGGACGGGCTCGGATTTACCGTGACTGCGATCGTCGATGAGGTGCCGCTGCAGCCGCTGCCGTTCGTGACGGTGACGCTGTAGTTGCCCGATGCCGTCGCGGAGAACGATTGGCCGTTCGCGCCGCCGATCGGTACGCCGTTCTGGAGCCACTGGTAAGTCGTCGCGGCGGTCGAGGTGAGCGTGACGCTGCCGCCGGTGCAGAAGGTGGTCGGACCGCCCGCCGCGATCGCCGGGGACGGGGATGGATTCTGCGATACGGTGACTTGTGCGGACGTTCCGCTGCAGCCGCCGGAGCTGGTGGTGGTCACGCTGTAGTTGCCGGCGGCGTTGGCCACGTACGACTGCGCATTCGCGCCGCCGATGGGAGAGCCGTTCAGAAGCCACTGATACGCGACGCCGGACGATGAGGTGAGGGCAGTGCTTCCGCCGGCGCAGAAGGACGTCGCGCCGGTGATGGTCGGCGTGAATGCACCGACGGTCACGCTGGCGCTGCCGTTCGTGCTGCATCCGCTGAACGACGCGGTGACGCTGATCGAGATTGGCGACGACGTCGTCGACGAGAAAGTGATCGATGGCGTCCCTTGTCCATTGGTCAGGGTTCCGTTCGTGACGGTCCAGGTGTAGGTCGCGCCGCCCACCGGACTGGCGATGCTGGCGGTGTTCGCGTTGCTGTTCGCGCAGACGGACGATGGCGCGTTGATCGTGGCGGACGGCGGGGCGTTGACGGTGACCGATTGCGCGGGCGAGTTGCCGGTGCAGCCGTTCGAATCGGTGACGGTGACGCTGTAGTTGCCGGCGGCGGTGGCGTTGTAGCTGGAGGCGTTCGCGCCGCCGATGGGGGAGGCGTTCAGGAACCACTGGTAGCCGGTGAAGCTGCCGCTGCCGCCACTCGGATTCGCGGTGAGGGTGACGCTGCCGCCTGTGCAGAACGTTGTCGGGCCGCCGGCGGTGATCGTCACGTTGACGGTGCTGTTGACGCTGACGGATGTCGCCGAAGACGTGGCGGAGCATCCGCCGGCGTTGGTGATCGTTACGGTGTAGCTGCCGGCGGTGGTGGCGACGTACTGCTGCGCGTTCGCGCCGACGATCGGCGTGGCGAAGTTGCGCCACTGATACGACGCACCGGGCGACGCGGTGAGGGTGACGCTGCCGCCGGTGCAGAAGGTGGTCGGGCCGCCCGGCGTGATCGTTGCGGTGGGCGGCGTGCAGGCGGCGACGGTGACCGGCGCGGAGAGCTCCGAGGTACCGTCGGCGGGTGTGCTGCAGGCGGCGTCGCTGTAGCTGGTGGCGGTGGCCACGAGCTTGTCGCCGATGGCCACCGGCGCGCTGTTGACGGTTAGCGCCGCGCCGGTCAGCGAGTTGCCGGCGAAGCATTGCGACGTCAGGAAGAGCGGCGCCTGCGTGCCGGCCGCGTTGCTCTGGAACAGTTCGACGCGGATGCCGGCGGTACCGGCGACCGCGGACGAATCGACGTTGATGTGCGTGGTGAGCGTGCCGCCGGAGAGGGTGGCATCGACGAAGAGCGGCGTGTTCTGCAAGCCGTTCGGGCCGTTGTCGGAATCGCCGGCGTCGTTCGGGGTCACGCCGTCGTTGGCGAGGTCGATCGATGAGCCGCTGTTGCCGCTGATGGCGTTGTGCAGGATGACGTTGCCGCTGCCCGGACCGTCGAAGCTGACGCCTTTCGTGGTGGAGACGATGACGTTCGCGGCGGCGGCGGACAGTCCGCCGATCGTGTTGTTGAAGATGTCCGCGCCGAGGTAGACGCCGTTCGTGTTGGCGAGGGTGGCGCTGTTCGCGGCGTTCGTGCCGATGTAATTGCCCGCGATCACGTTGCCGCTGCAGGAGCCCGCGCCGCTGCCGGCGATGTAGACGCCCGAGTTGGTGTTGGCGGAGATGACGTTGCGCTCGCCCGCGGTCGAGCCGCCGATGGTGTTGTTGCTGGCGCCGATGAGGATCTGCACGCCGTCGGCGTCGTTGCCGAGGGCGGCGGTGCCGGCCGCATTGGTACCGATGTAGTTGCCGGCCACGGTGTTGCCGATTGCACCGGTTCCCTTCAGCACGACGCCGCTGCCGAAGTTGCCGGAGATGACGTTGCGCGCGGCGGCGGTGGTGCCGCCGATGGTGTTGCTGGCGGTGGTGGCGGTGACGCCGTCGCCTGCGTTCTGGCCGGCCGTCGAGCCGTCGGTGTGGACGCCGAGGTAGTTGGCGGCGACGGTGTCGTTTCCGAGCGTATCGATGACGACCGCCGAGCCTTGGAATCTGACGATGCTCAGGCCTTTGACCGTGTCGTGGCCGCCGCTCAGCTGGAGGCCGGGGCTGGCGAAGGCGTTCGTGCTGCCGTCGATGGTGACGATCGGAGCGCCGCTGTAGCCGGGCTGCGTCGTGCCGTCGATGGTCACGTTAGCGGCGGTGACCGGCGGGAGTTGCGCCGGCGGCGTGATGGTCAACTGGCCGCCGGGAAGGTTGAAGGAGATCGTGCACGGCGCGGGGCAGGTGGCGGCGTTATTGGCGTCGGTGATGGCCTGGCGCAGCGAGCCGGTGCCGGAGTCGGCGTTCGTGGTGACGACGAGCGACGATCCGCTGATGGCCACGCTCGACGACGACGTGTTGTCGCTGGCGTTCGGATCGACCTCGGTGGCCGTGGCGTTCGCGGCAAGGATGGCCGTGCCGGTGCCGGTGGCGGTCACGTTCACCGTCTGCGTGGCGGTACCGTTCAGCGGAAGCGTGCCGATCGTGCAGGTGATCGTGGTCGTACCGCTGCAAGTGCCCTGCGTCGATGATGGCAAGCCGTTGAGGGTCACGTTGGCCGGGAGCGAGATCGTGGCGGTGACGTTCGAGGCCGCGGCGGGGCCGTTGTTCGTGATGACGGTGGTGTACGCGAAGTTGGCGCCGCCGGCGATTGTTGCCGGCGCGCTGCCGCTGATGGCGATATCGGCGCTCGCGGCGCCCGCTGGATCGATGGTGACGTCGAGGCCGGTGCCGTCGCCGCTGTAGTTGCCGTTGCTGCCGAAGCCGACGGTGAATTCGACGGTGTCGCCGGCGGAGAAGGTGGTGGTGACGTCGAAGTTCGCCGGAACGTTGTAGCTGTTGATGTTGCTGCTGAACAGCGTGGCGGCGTTGGAGTTGTTGTGCAGGATGGCGACGTCGGTCGTGGTCGGGAAACTGGAGTCGTATCCGACGAAGTAGCCGTGAACGCGATACTGGGCGGTAGCCGGAGCGGTCCAGCGGATGACGCTGTTCTCGCCGAGCTGTCCGGGATGCATCTCGATCTTCATCGAGGGGGTGAAGTTGGTCGCTTGCTGCAAGGTGCTGGCGGTCGAGTTGCGGCCGAGGTTCGGCAGACCTCCCGGCGTCCAGTAATCGAACCCGGTGTTGTTTCCGTGCCCGCTGTACACATTGAACACCGCCCCTCGGCTGTTCTCATATCCATAGGTCCAGCGCGCGGACGGGTTCGTGGCGACGAAGAAGTCGCGCGCGGCGTCGTCGTTGTCGATGTAGGTGAAGCCGTTCGTGATGGTGTAGGTGCCGGCCGGATTGGTGACGGCGACGTTGACCGTTCCGGCGGCGTGGGGCGGAGCGGTGACGGTGAGCTGGCTGGCGCTGGTGGAGACGATGGTGCCGCTCGTGGCGCCGAAGGTGACGGCGGTGACGGTGGCGAGGTTCGTCCCTTCGATGATCACGCCGCCTGCGCCGGCGACAGAGCCGGTGGCGGGACGGATGGCGGTGACGACGGGGGAGACGTCGTAGGTGTATCCGTTGGTCAGCGTGGTCGGTTGGCCGTCGCCGTTCGTCAGGACGACGTCGACGATGCCCGATGCGTGCGGCGGCGTGTTGCAGGTGATCGTCGTGGCGCTGACGAACGTGACGGCGGTTGCCGCAGCGCCGCCGAAGGTGACGGCGAGCGCTCCGCCGCTGACGAAGCCTGTGCCGGTGATGGTGACCGCAGTGCCGCCGGAGCCGGGGCCGATGTTCGGCGAGAGGGCGGCGGTGATGCTCGGACCGCTGGCGGTGAGCGTGACGGCGGTGGCGGTGTAGCTGTCGGTGAAGGAACGCACCGGCGAGCTGCCGTAGGTCAGCGTCTTCGGCGCGAAGGTGGCGGAGCTCGACGACGGATAGCTGACGATCTGGTACTGCTGGTCGCCCTGCGGCACGAAGCTGTTGACCGGCGCGGCGGTCAACGCGCCGGTGAGCGCGACGACGCTGTTAAAGGTCAGCCGTCCGTACGTTGTCGCGCTGCCGATGCCGAAGCTGTAGGCCGGCGATCCGCTGGCGCTGAAGCCGGAGTTGAAGGCGACGGCGCCGCTGTCCGCTTCGACGGTGCCGCTGTTGGTGAAGCCGTTGTTGCTGATCGACGTCGTGCCGGTGGCGACGCTCTTCCGGAACGTGCCGGCGTTGTTGAAGGCCTGGCCGGCGCCGCAGCAGTGCCGGTAGATGAGCGAATCGTTCGTGACGCTGAAGAGGCCGTTGTTGTTGATCACGCCGGAGTTGTAGACGGAGAAATTGTTGCCGCCGCTCCAGTTCACCGTGCCGCTGTTGTTGAGCGTCCCGCCGTCGATGTAGCGCGTACCGGCGCCGCTGACGTTCATCACGCCGCCGCTGACGATGGTCATGGAGCCGGCGCCGGCGAGCGTGGAATCGGAGGTCCAGTCGACGACGCCCGAGGCCGTGGTGCTGATCGAGCCGGTGACATTCAGCGTGCCGCCGGTCATGGTCAGGTGATTGACGGCCACGCCGGTGGCGACGACGTTGAGCTGCCCGGCGCCGAGTTGGAAGTTGCCGCTGCCAGTGAGGGTGGCGCCGGATCCGAGCGTGTAGTTCGTTGCACTAAAGAGCAACGTTCCGCCCGATGCCGCGTTGAAGACGGACGTGCTCGTGCCGCCGGAGGAGGGCGCGAACGTACCGCTCTGGATGTCGACGGTGCCGCTGTTGTTGAAGCCGTTGTTGTTGACCGACGTCGTTCCGGTGGCGACGCTTTTCCGGAACGTGCCGGCGTTGTTGAAGGCCTGGCCGGCGCTGCAGCAGTGCTGGTAGATGATCGAATCGTTCTTCACGCTGAACAGGCCGGCGGCGAGGTTGTTGATCACGCCGGAGTTGAAGATGGAGAGGTTGTTGCCGCCGCTCCAGTTCACCGTACCGCTGTTGTTGAGCGTTCCGCCGTCGATGAATCGTGTGCCGGTGCCGGTGAGGTTGAGCGTTCCGCCGCTGCCGATGTTCAACGCGCCGGCGCCGGCGAGGGTAGCGTCGGCGGTCCAGTCGACGACACCGGATGCGGATGTCGTGACCGAGGCGCCGCTGTTGACGTTCAGAGTGCCGCCGGTCATCGCCAGGTGATCGACGGTCACGGCGGCGGAGACGTTGAGCTGCGAGCTCCCGATCTGGAAGGTGCCGTTGCCGGTCAGCGTCGCGCCTGCTGCCAGAGTATAGGGCGTGGTCCCAAACAAGATCGTGCCGGGAGAAACGGTGTTGAAGATGCCGCTGCTCGTGCCGCCGGACAACGGAAAGAAGGTACCGCTCTGGATGTCGACGGTGCCGCTGTTGTTGAAGCCGTTGTTGTTGATCGACGTCGTGCCGGTGGCGACGCTTTTCCGGAAGGTGCCGGCGTTGTTGAAGGCTTGTCCGGCGGCGCAGCAATGCTGGTAGATGATCTGATCGTTCGTGACGCTGAACAGCCCTGCGGCGAGGTTGTTGATCGCGCCGGAGTCGTAGACGGAGATGTTGTTGCCGCCGCTCCAGTTGATGGTCCCGCTGTTGTTCAGCGTGCCGCCGTCGATGTAGCGCGTGCCGGAGCCGCTGAAGTTCAGCGTTCCGCCGCTGCCGACGTTGAGCGATCCGGCGCCGCTGAGCGTGGCATCGGCGTTCCAGTCGATCACGCCGGCGGCGGTGGTAGCGACCGATGCGCCGGCGTTGATGTTCAGGTTGCCGCCGCTCATCACCAGATGATCGGCCGTCACTCCCGCCGCGGAGACGTTCAATTGCGAGCCGGCGATCTGGAACGTGCCGTTGCCGGTGAGCGTCGCTCCCGTTCCCAGCGTGTAGACGCTGCTGGTGAAGAGGATCGTGCCGGGGCTGGTGGCGTTGAAAATGCCGGTGCTCGTTCCGCCGGAGAGCGGCGAGAACGTGCCGCTTTGGATGTCGACGGTGCCGGTGTTATTGAAGCCGTTGTTGTTGATCGACGTGGTGCCGGTGGCGACTGTCTTGCGGAACGTGCCCGCGTTGTTGAACGCCTGGCCGGCAGCGCAGCAGGACTGATAGATGATGTTGTTGTTCGTGACGCTGAAGAGGCCCGCGGCGAGATTGTTGATCACGCCGGCGTTGATGACGGAGAGGTTGTTCCCGCCGCTCCAGTTCACCGTGCCGCCGTTGTTGAGCGTGCCGCCGTCGATGTAGCGCGTGCCGGAGCCGATGATGTTGAGCGTGCCGGCGATGTTGACCGTGCCGTGGATCTCGCTGTCGGCGTTCCAGTTCATCACGCCGTTGACGGTCAGTCCGCCGGCGCCGAAGAGGCGGCCGCTGGAGAACGTCAGCGCGCCGCTCGGCGTCACCGTGCTGGCGTTGGTGAAGGTGACGTCATGGCCTGCGCCGAGGTCGAGGGTCTGTGTGCCGGTGGCGCCGCCGCCGACGGTCAGCGTATTGAAGGCGGGATTCACGTCGAGCGTGACCGTGTACGTGCCGTTGGCGTCGATGATGACGTCGTTCGAGGCCGTGGGGACGGTTCCGGTCGACCAGTTCGAGGCAGTGTTCCAGTTGCCGCCGCTGCCATTGATCCAGTGCGTGGCGGTGAGGACGGTGAAGGCACTGGCGCTGGTGGCGGTGCCGCCGCCGGCGATGACGGAGATCGTGCCGGTGGTGGCGGTGCCCGGAACCGTGGCGGTGATCTGCGAGCTGCTGTTGCCGGCGAAGGTGGCCGCCGTACCGTTGAACTTCACGCCGCTGACGGCGGTGAAATTCGAGCCGCTGATGACGACGCTCGTTCCGGTGTTGCCGGCGGTCGGAGTGAATCCGCTGATCGACGGCGCGGACGGCGCGATGTAGCACTTGCCGAACGTGCCGGCGCCATAAACGGTCTGGATTTCGGTCGCCGACAGCGCGCGGTTGTAGATCGTCAGCTCGTCGATCCGGCCGGGGAAGAAATACTGCGTAACCGAATTCTCGATCTCGGCTCCGATGAGCAGAGCGTTGGCGTCGTACCCGATCGATGTCGTATTGGTTGCCGCGCCGACGAGCGCCCCGTTGACATAGAGCGTTTCCGCTTGCCCGGCGGCGTCAGACGTAAACGCGATGTGGTACCAGGTGTTCAGCGACGGGGTCCACGTGTAATCGACAATCGTGCCGGGGCCGCTCGTGTTGCCGACGGCGCCATGCAACGCGCCGCCCTGGTACCACACGAGGAACGAATCGCTGGCCGCGCTCCCCGCTGTTTTGCTGACGATGACCGCTGTCGATGGAATTGACGTAAACCACACCCATGCCTCCAGCGTGAGGCTCGACGGATGAAGGGTGCTGTTATCAGGGGCCGATAGATACGCGGTCGTTCCATTGAGGCTGAACGCCTGGCCGACGTTGCCGGTGGTGTAGGCCGCGCCGCCGTTGGCGGTGGCGAAGTTCGGGCCGGCCGAATCGACTCCGTTGCTCTCCGCGCGGTACCAGGAAATCGCGCCGCTCGGGATCGCCGTGCACGAGGTCGGCGTGACCGTCGTCGTCTTGCTGGCGCTGTTGTTGGCGCTGTTCGGATCGGGCTGCGTGCCGCTCGCGCTTGCGGACAGCGTCAGCGTTCCCGGGATGGTCGGGGTGACGACGATGACCGGGAAGAAGTTCACCGATGCACCGATGGAGCTCCAACTGCAGGTCACGGTGCCGGCGGACGGCGTACATGTTCCGCTGTTCGTCGGCGTGGAGGAGACGTAGGTGGAGTTCGACGGAAGCGTCACGGTCAGGACGGGGTTCGTCCCCTGCGACGTGCTGGTGTTGAAGAGCTGGATGGTGAAACTGACGTTGCCGCCGGCAAAGGTAACCGGATCGGGCGTGCCGCTGATGCCGACGATGCGCAGGTCGATCTGGTCGTTCACCGTGACCGATCCGCTGCCCGTGTTGTTGGCGTTGTTCGAATCCGGCTCGGTGCCGGAGGCGGTCGCGCTGAGCGTGAGCGACCCGCCCGCGGTCGGCGTGACGACGACGGTCGCGAAGTAGTTGACCGACGCTCCGATCGACGTCCAGTTGCATGTTACGACGCCGGCGGATTGCGAGCAGCTTCCGCCGCCGGTCACCGAGGCCGAGACGTACGTGGACGCCGAAGGGATGGTCATCGTCAGGACCGTGCCCGTTCCCTGCGAGGTGCTGTTGTTGAAGAGCTGCGTGGTGTAGGTGACGTTGCCCGTATTCAACGTGATCGTGGACGGCGATCCGGTGACACTGACGACGCGCAGATCGATCTGATCGTTGACGGTCACCGATCCGCTGGCGGTGTTGTTGGCGTTGTTGGAGTCGGGCTCGGTGCCGGATGCGCTGGCAGACAGCGTCGCCGTTCCGCCCGCAGTTGGCGTGACGACGACCGTGGCGAAGTAATTGACCGAGGCTCCGATCGATGTCCAGTTGCAGGTCACGACTCCCGCTGATTGCGAACAACTGCCGCCGCCGGTCACGGACGCCGACACGAACGTCGACGCGGCAGGGATGGTCATCGTCAGTACGGTGCCCGTCCCTTGCGACGTGCTGTTGTTGAAGAGCTGCGTCGTGTACGTGACGTTGCCGGTGTTCAGCGTGATCGGATTCGGCGAGCCGCTGACGCTGACGACGCGCAGGTCGATCTGATCGTTGACAGTGACCGAGCCGCTGGCCGTGTTGTTGGCGCTGTTTGGATCGGGCTCCGTGCCTGATGCGGACGCCGACAGCGTCGCCGTTCCACCGGCAGTGGGCGTGACGATGACCGTGGCGAAGTAGTTGACCGAGGCTCCGATCGACGTCCAGTTGCACGTCACGACGCCGGATGTTTGCGAACAGCTTCCGCCGCCGGTCACCGACGCCGAAACGAATGTCGACGCCGAGGGGATGGTCATCGTCAGGACGGTGCCGGTCCCCTGCGAGGTGCTGTTGTTGAAGAGTTGCGTGGTGTATGTGACGTTGCCGGTATTGAGCGTGATCGGATTCGGCGATCCGCTGACGCTGACGACGCGCAAGTCGATCTGGTCGTTAACCGTGACCGAGCCGCTGGCCGTGTTGTTGGCGTTGTTCGAGTCGGGTTCTGTACCCGATGCGCTGGCGGAGAGTGTCGCCGTTCCGCCCGCGGTCGGCGTTACCACCACCGTGGCGAAGTAGTTGACCGACGCTCCGATCGAGGTCCAGTTGCACGTCACGACGCCCGATGTTTGCGAACAGCTTCCTCCGCCGGTCACCGACGCCGAAACGAAGGTCGAGGCCGAGGGGATGGTCATCGTCAGTACGGTACCCGTCCCTTGCGACGTGCTGTTGTTGAAGAGCTGCGTCGTGTACGTGACGTTGCCAGTGTTCAGCGTGATCGGATTCGGCGAGCCGCTGACGCTGACGACGCGCAGGTCGATCTGATCGTTCACCGTTACCGAGCCGCTGGCGCTGTTGTTGGCAGGCGTCGGATCGGGATCGGCGCCCGAGACGGACGATGTCAGCGTCAGTGATCCGCCAGCCGTCGGCGTGACGACGATCGTGACGAAGTAATTGCTCGAGGCCGGAATCGTCGACCAGTTGCAGGTGACCGTCCCCGCCGATTGCGAGCAGCTTCCGCCGCCGGTGGCTGAGGAGGAGACGTACGTCGAGCTCGAAGGAATCGTGCTGGTGAGGACAGGGCTCGTGCCGGCGGTGGTGCTCTCGGCGTTGAAGACCTGGGTCGTGTAGGTGATGTTGCCGGTGTTGAGCGTGATCGTACTCGGCGATCCACTGACGCTGACGACGCGCAGATCGACGTTCGTGGCAAACAACGCCGCCGGCGCGCACGCAAGCGCAGCGAGGACAACGATCCGGAGTAACTTCGACATGAACCTCTCCCTGGACACACGTCTACGGACGATGAAGAGTGAACGCGTTCCCTTTGCTGAATGTGAAGCCGCGGATTGTACCGTGCTACCTCAAATAACGTCTACGGCCTGACTGGAGAATGATCGCTGCAAGTTAGGTTCGGGCGTCGTCGCCCGTGGTGATGCCACTCACAGGACTACGGCGGTGAAGCAGAGCCGGATTTGCCATTCCACCTCCGCGACTCTCACCATTAGTGATGGATGCGCCGAATCCGTTTCATGCCGCAGACCGTAGACTGCGCATCGTCCAATGGAATCGCGCTTCCTCAGGTTCGTGATCGCGTCCGCGGTCTTCATGATCGTGCTGCTCCTCCTCGACCGCGACGGCCTGCCGCAGCAACTCGCCCTCGGCAGCGCCACGGTACTGTTTCTCTGGTACTTCGCACGATCGTCCGAGGTGAAGCTGCGGCAGATCGTCTGCTGCATCGTGGTGGCGACGATCGGGGAAGTGATGCTGTCGATCGGCTGGGGTCTTTACTCGTATCGCCACGCCGTGATCCCGTTCTACGTCCCGCCGGGCCACGGACTTTTCTATACCTTGGCTTTTGAAACCGCGCGGCAACAGGTGGTGCGGCTGCGCGGCGCGATGATCACGCGATGGGTCGTGATCGCGGGCAGTGTGATTGCCGTCGTCAGTCTGATGATGCGCAACGATGTCTGGGGATTTCTCTGGTGGCTCGGCGCATTGGCGCTGATCGCCGTGTCGAAGAATCGCCTGCTGCTGGCGTCCTGCTTCGTCTACACGATCATTCTCGAATTCGTCGGAACCGCGATCGGCAACTGGCGCTGGACAGCCGAGGTACCAGGCCTCGGATTGCACTCCGCGAATCCGCCGTCGGGCGTCGGGATCCTCTACATCCTGCTCGACCTGATCGTGGTCGCCATCACGAGTTGGCAATTCAGGACTCCGGTTCTTCAACTGAGTCCATCTGCGTCATCTGCGGATTCATTGCGCAGTTAGCTCATCGGCGATAACGTCCGCCGCATGAAACGTGCGCTCTTCGCTCTCCTCTCCCTGGCCATCGCGACTGCCGCATTCGCGGCGTGGCATGTGTCGCGGCACGTCAACATCGGCGGCACCGGGGGATGGGATTACGTCGCGATCGATTCCGTCGCCCGCCGTGCGTATGTCTCGCATTCGGATCGCGTGGAAGTCGTCGACATCGACTCCGGCAAGGTCGTCGGCCTCATTCCCGACACCCTCGGCGTACACGGCATCGCCATCGATCATGACGGCGGACGCGGATTCATCTCCAGCGGACGGGTGAGCATGATGTCGATCTTCGACCTGAAGACGCTGAACCGCATCAACGACGTGAAGTCCACGGGCGACAATCCGGACGCGATCATGTTCGAGCCGTCGACGAAGCACGTGTTCACCTTCAACGGCCGAGGGAAGAACGCGACGGTGTTCGATACGCACGGCAAAGTGATCGCTACGATTCCGCTCGGCGGCAAGCCGGAGTTCGGCGTCAACGACGGGCAGGGCCGCGTCTTCGTCAACATCGAAGACACGAGCGAGATCGCCTCGATCGATGCGAAGACGAACGCCGTCCTGCAGCGTTGGAAGCTCGCGCCGTGCGAGTCGCCGAGCGGACTGGCCATCGATCGCAAGCACCATCGTCTCTTCACCGTCTGTGAGAACGAGATGATGGCGATCGTCGACGCGACGAACGGTCACGTCATCACGACGATGCCGACAGGGAAGGGAACCGACGCCGCCGCATTCGACGACGAACGGCAACTCGCCTTCGCGTCAAACGGCCAGAGTGGAACGTTGACCGTCGTCCACGAATCGTCGCCCGACAAATACGAAGTCGTCGACAACGTCACCACGCAGCGCAGCGCAAGAACGATGGCACTCGACACGAAGACGCACCACATCTTCCTGCCAGCGGCAAAGTTCGGCGAAGCGCCCGCGCCGACGGAAAAGAATCCGCGCCCGCGGCCGCCGGTCGTGCCTGGCTCATTCGAATTGCTGGAAGTCGTCCCGTAGTCTGTGTTTTCATCTGCGAAATCTGCGGATAAAATAACTTTCCATGTCCCGGTTCGGAATCCTTCTCTTCATCGCCACCACCGCCCTCGCACAAACGCCGCCGCCGTTGCGCGTCACCTTCGCCGCGCCTGACGTTCTCGACGGAAACTTCAACGCCACCATCGAATACGCCGTCGAGAACACCGGCGACGCCGACCTCCACGACGTCCGCCTCGAGATCGAAGAAGGCAACAAGGCCATCATCCTCACCTGGGCCGCGCCCGCCTTTTCCTGCGTGCAGGCACCGCAGCCGCTGACCAGCCACAATCTCCGCTGCACCGCCGCCACGCTCGCTGCGCATGAAATCGCGCACATCGGCGTCGTGCATCACTTCCTCCGGCCGTACGTGCGAACGTACATCCAGCTGATCGCCACCGTCGGCGGCGCCACGCCGGGCGTGGTGAATGTCTCCGACGTCCGCTTCTTCCATGACTTCCCCGTCACGACGACGGCCGATTCGGGATCGGGATCGCTCCGCCAGGCGATCGACGACGTCAATGCGAAGTGCGTTTTCGCCAATCCCTACGATGCCGACCCATGCCGGATCTCCTTCGCCATCGGCGGCGTTCCGGAGAACAAGTGGCTGACGATTACGCCGTCGTCGCCGCTGCCGGAGATCGTGGCCAGCGACATCACCGTCGACGGTGCGACGCAACCCAACTCCAATCCCGACGGTCCCGAAATCTTCATCCTCGGCGACCACGCCGGCGACGTCGACGGACTGCGTCTGAACGCAACATTCTTGACCGTGCGCGGACTCGCCATCGGCGGCTTCAGACGCAATGGAATCCACGCTGAGGGGAGCGGCACGATCGCCAACTGCTACCTCGGCGTCGATCCTACCGGCCGCACCGCGTCGCCAAACGGCCTGCGCGGACTGATGAGCGAAACAGGATTGACCGTCACCGGCAACGTGATGAGCGGCAACGGCCGCAGCGGCATGTTTTTCACCAGCGGCTACGGCGCGATGATCACGAACAACCGCATCGGCGTCGCCGCCGCGTCGGACGATCCGCTGCCGAACGGCGCGAGCGGCATCTTCCTCGGCGAGGACTCACGCTCCGCCACGATTGCCGACAACGTCATCGGCAACAGCGCCGACTTCGGCATCGCCCTCGCCCGCAGCGCGCAGGTGACCACGCTGCGCAATCGCATCTTCAACAGCCGCTGGGGCGCCATCGACGTCGGTCTCGACGGTCCGACGGTCAACAACCACACGCCGACGATCACCTCGGCCCATTACGACGCCGCCGCGGGAACGACGACGATCACCGGCACCGCGTTCGCGCCGACTCCCGGCTTCACCACCGTCCAGATCTACGCGAACCGCGACGTCGGCATCGATGGATTCGCCGAGGAGGAGGAGTACCTGGGAAGTGCGACGGTGACGTTCGAGACGCAGCCGTTCACGCTTACCGTCCCACGCGACCTGCGAGGCCTCTTCATCGACGCACACAGCATCCTTCGCACGGACTACGGCGCGTTCGAGGGCGTGTGGGACATCACGTCGGAAGTGAGCCGGCCGGTGCGCGCGGAGTGATTTAATACGCGGCGATGAAACGAATCGCCGCCGTTCTTCTTCTCACGCTCCTCGCGGCCTCGGCATTCGCACAGCAGACGCTGATGCGCACGCAGAAGCCGCCGCTGCACGGCACGCACTGGATGGCCGTCACCGGCAAGCCGCTCGGCGCCACCGCCGGCGCGATCATTTTTCAGAAGGGCGGCAACGCCGTCGATGCCGCCGCGGCCATGATCGCCGCCGACTGCACCATGTGGGACACGCTCTCGTGGGGCGGCGAGACGCAGGCGCTCATCTACAACCCGCACACGAAAAAAGTCATCGGCATCAACGCCCTCGGCGTCGCGCCGACCGGCGCCACACCTGAGTTCTACAAAGGGAAGGGCATGACGCATCCGCCCGACGAAGGCGTGCTCGCCGCCGTCACTCCCGGAACGCCGGGTGGCATCATGACCATGGTCGCCGAGTACGGCAAGCTGTCGTTGAAAGACGTCCTCGGACCGGCCATCGAGATGGCCGACGGTTACGCGCTCGAAGCGCAGTCGGCGAATACCATCGACCGCAACAAGGACAAACTGAAGAACTGGACGTACTCGAAGAAAGTCTTCTTCGTTCATCCCGACGACGCCAAGCATCCCGGCCCGTACGGCGGCGAAATCTTCCGCCAGCCGGATCTCGCCATCACGTTGCGCAAGCTGGTGGAGACGGAGCAAGCCGCGCTGAAAAAAGGAAAGACGCGCAAGGAAGCGATTTACGCCGCATACGACCGCTTCTACAAAGGCGACATCGCAAAGGAAATCGTCCGCGGCACGCGCGAGCAGGGCGGCCTTTTCACCGAGGAGGATCTCGCCAACTGGAAAGTCCACATCGAAGAGCCGATCTCGACGAGCTACAAAGGCATCGACGTCTACAAGCTGAACGTCTGGACGCAGGGCGCGGCCATGCTGCAGGCGCTCAACATCCTCGAGAACTTCGACCTCAAGTCGATGGGCTATAACTCGCCGCGCTACATCAACACCATCTATCAGGCCATGAGCCTCGCCTGGGCCGATCGCGATTTCTACTACGGCGACATCTATGTCGATCCGCCGAAACCGGTCCTCGGCCTGCTCTCAAAAGATTACGCGAAAGAGCGCGCGAAACTGATCAATCCCGAGCACAACGATCCGAAGTCGAAGCCCGGCGATCCGTATCCCTATCAGCGCACGGTCAATCCCTATCCCGATCTGCTCAAGAACTGGGACGCGCCCAAACCTCCTGCGCCGAAACCGCCCGGAGTGCCGGAGTCGGGCGCGCTGCGTTCGAATGAATTTCTCCGCTCCACTCCGTCGCTTTCCGACGATTACCTCTTCGCCTTCTACGCCGGCACGACCTCGGTCGAAGCAGCCGACGCGGAAGGGTGGGCGGTATCGGTCACACCGAGCGGCGGCTGGCTGCCGGCCGTCGTCGCCGGCAACACCGGCGTCGGCCTCAGCGAACGGATGCAGAGTTTCGTGCTCGATCCGTCCGAAGGTCCGTTCAACGTCGTCGCGCCGGGCAAGCATCCGCGCGTGACGCTCACGCCGACGCTCGCCCTCAAAGATGCCGCGCCGTGGCTCGTCTTCTCCGTCCAGGGCGGCGACAGTCAGGATCAGAACCTCCTGCAGTTCTTCCTCAACGTCGTCGAATTCGGGATGACGATTCAGGAGGCCACCGAGGCGCCGAACGTGAATAGCTTCCAGATGCACAGCTCGTTCGGCGCGCACGACATCAAGCCCGGCAACATCCTGCTCAACTCCGCCGAGCCGCCCTGGGTGCGCGGCGAATTGCGCCGGATGGGCTACACGATGACGTTCGAAGACCGCACCTCCGGCCCGATCAACGCCATCATGTTCGACCGCGCCCACGGCACGCTCTGGGGCGGATCGAGCAACCATGGAGAGGATTACGGAGTGGGGTGGTAGGGACGCGCGGCGTTTCCCAAAACTTTCATTGCCATTCGCGCGCGGCTTTTGCAGAATCGCCGGCCGGAGGAACACGCTGTATGTCGAACGTCTCCCGTCCCATCGTCGTTGCACTGACCGTTTCGCTCTTCCTCGCCGCCTGCGCCGCGATGCAGCAACAGAAGGCGCAGACGGCGCGCGCCGCCGACACCGGCGAGTTTCACAATCTCCAGGTCTTCCCGCAGAACATCACGCACGATGAACTGATCGCGAACATGCGCGGCTTCGCCAAGGCCCTCGGCACCCGCTGCGATCACTGCCACGTCTCGAACCCGCCGGGCTCCAAAGAGCAACTCGACTTCGCCTCCGATGCCAAGTCCGAGAAAAACGTCGCTCGCGCCATGATGCGCATGACCCGCGGGGCGAACGACCAGATCGCCAAAGCCGTCAACGCCCATGGCCAGCCGGTCACCTGCAACACCTGCCATCGCGGACATACGGTGCCGGACGTCACCGCGACAGCCGAGGGCGCGGCACCGTCGCACGACTAACGGGACGGGTGCCGCGCTCGCGACACCCGTCCTTGCGCATTACTTCACGTTGATTCGGTAGGTGATGCCGCCGACCACCTGGTTCCTCTGATTGCGTTGCACCACCTGGAAGTCGATCGAGTCACCGGGCCGCGATTCCTTCGGCACCGCAACGCGAAGAACGAGACTCACAGCCGTGCGCGGCTGAAGCGTCAGAGGAAACGCTGAGACGGCGCCTGGTTTGAACGTCAGCGTGCCGGCCGCCGTACCGGCGTCCGTCACCACGTCGGCATCGGAAACGACGTCTGCCGAGTCGGCCGCGATCACCACGGACTCGTCGATTCCGACGTCGCTCATGTCGAGCGTCGAATTCGCGCCGAGGGTGAGGCGAACAGGATCGGCGCCGGCGGCGCGGTGCGCGATCTCCACTTTCGTCGGCTGCAGAAAGCGGATGACCGGCTGTGTCGGAACCGGCGTCGGCCGGACCACTGGATCGATCGTCGAGAAGATCGATTTCAGAGATCCGGCATCCTGATGCGTCAGCGAAATCGCAAGCGCAGGGAACGCCGTCGGGCGCCGCACTTCGAGTGTGAAGGTTTCGGCCTGCGTACGAGCGAGTGTGCCGAGTTGGAACGGCAGCGAAAGCACATCGCCGGCAACGGCGTCGACCACGATCAGGTTCTTCTGCGCCAGGTTGTTGTGCTCCCACACGTGGCGCCCCGCGGGAACGAGGTCGACCGGGGTGTAGACGGACGATAACCAGCAGACATGCGAGCCTTTCGGCGGCACCAGCGCCTTCGGCCACTTGGCCTTCACCACCTGCTGGCCGCCCGGCGCGAGGTCATATCCGACCGCGGCGCTGATGAACGGCACGAAGTCGGCCGGATAGACAAACTCGGTTCCGGCCCAGAGCTTCGCGTTGAACGTCACGACGAACGCCCGCGCCGGCTGCGTGCCGCGGTTTCGCACGCGCGCATAAAACCAGTTGTCCTGCCCGAACTCGGGCGGCTGATGGACCGTTCCGTTGTCGTCGGCGTTGCGGATCCACAGATCGGGCGAATCCCAGAAAACGGGACCGGTGAACGCGTCGGCTCCGGGATCGCCGGCGGCGTCGCGGATGTAGAGATCGACGCCCGCGTTCGAGCGGAGGATGCCGCGGTCGTGGAAGCTGTTGAGCATCTCGATCAGATGCTTCCCGCGGTACTCGGGCAGCGCGGCATTCGTATCCATCACCGCTTCCGCGCCGTCGGGCATCGTGGCATTGGCGGCGACGAGCGGATGGCTGAGGATTACGCTCTTGATGACGGCGTCGCGCGCGGCCTGACGATCCGCCGCGTTCGCGGAGTCGCCTCCGATGGAGCGGTAGACGTTCCACAGTGCGGACGACCAGATCTCGCCGTCGGAGTGGACTTCGTTCACCCAACTGGTCGGGTAAACCTTCGTTCCGTCCACGCGCCGCAGTCCGTGAATCGCCGTGTCTCCGAAGACCCACTGCTCGAACACTTCGCGCATGAAGCCGCCGCCATGGCCGGAGAAATAGATGCAGGCGAACGCGTCGCCGAAGCCTTCCCCCATCGCCGCCGTCTCGAAGCGGTTGGTCGTCGGGTTCTTGCTGCCCCAGCCGGGCACCTGATTGTCCTGGATGGCATGTCCGTACTCGTGAAACATCACATGCCCATCCTCGCCTCGGTCCGGACGGCACGGTCCCGAGTCGCTGAAGTGCAGTCCTTTGTCGCCGGGCGAATACCACGCCGCATCGATCGAATTGTCGTGAGGGTCGCACTCGATCACGCTGTTGTGCGCGTTGAGGATGCCCAGGCTTTGGATGTAACGCTGCGCCGTGTCGACGTGGTAGTAGACGTTCGTGGCCTCGAAGCGATCGTCGGCGGTCGAGTAGTTGAAGTTCGTCGCGCTCGCCTCCGCCGGGAGAGTGGACACGGGCGCGGCGAAGTTCCTGATTTTCACGAACGGTCCCTCCAGCTTGAACTTCCCGCTGGAGAGCGTGATGTCGCGAAGCGCACGCGCGACGCGCTGGGTATCGATCGTCGCCCGCGCCGTGCCGGCAAAGCCGCAGGTGCCGCTCGTGGCGTCGGGATCGCGAAGAGTATTGTTGTTCGACATCACGACCGGGTTAGGGTCGAACACGAGTCCTGAACCATCGATGTAGGCGATGAGGTCGCGTTTCTCCAGCACGTCGCCGGTGTAGGCGTCGATGATGACGCGCCAGTCGTGCATTGCCGGCGCAGCAGTCGGCAGGAAGACCTTGTACGCCAGGCGCAAGCCCGAGGCCGACGGGTAGTAAACCTGCTCCGGGTCGCCGCCATCCATCCGCAGGGCAGCCGGCTCGCCGAGCGACGCCATCGCCGCCTGCTGCGCCTGTTTGGGCGTCAGCTCCTTCGTTGCCGCGCCCTGATCGGCCGCGATCTGCGGCGTGTCGCCGAGGTCGATCTGTTTGACGCGGTTCGCATCGTCGACCTGCACGATGACCGATGAGTCGAGGACCGGGATCCCTTCATGCAGCCGCTGGAAACGGACCACGCGCCGCACGGGTGTCGAGACCTCGTCCATCAGCGACAGCGTCGATTCATCCGCGCGCAGACCAGTCTGGTCGGCGTTGGCCTGCAGAAACGCGCGTACCGCTCCGGCCACCCCGCCACCTTCCGAGTCCGCCGCGGCCAGGGTCGATTCAGGCAACTCGAAATCGCCGCGGATCTTCCGCGGGCGGCCGGTCGTCTCGTCGCGCCTGATGTTCGCGTCTTCGGAAATGAGCGGCATCGCCTCAGCAAACTCCTGCGAGACGCTTGCACCCGATGTATCTGTCGCCGTTGCTTTCTTGCTGCTCTTCTTCCCCCCTGACTTCTTCTTTTGAGCCATATGCCCTCCTTTGGACAGTACTGCTAGGCAGTAGTGACGGAAGGCGGCATTTCGTTACAGAGGTTGACCGTCAACGCTGGCGCGGCGACTGGAGCGTGACGGCGATCGGAATCCCCGCCAGCGCCGGCAGCCAGAACGAGATCAGCCGGTAGGTGAGGACAGCCACAACCGCGATACTCGCTGGAACTCCAAGGCCGCCGTACAACGCGGTCATCGCCACTTCCACGACTGCGATTCCGCCCGGCAGAAGACTGGCGCGCCCGAGGAGCAGCGGAACGCCGTAGCCGGCAAGGAGCAATGAGAGGTGGAGCGAGTATCCCGCAGCGAGGAACGCGTAGCGCAGACAAAGAAGATCGAACGTGAGCACCATCAGCGAACACGACGCGGGCCGTATCCAGCCGCCGCCACGCAATTTCTCCCAGATGTCCGACGCCGTCTCCGGCGCTCCGAGCAAGCCCGCCGCATCCCACTTCGGCCGCAGTCGTTTCATCAGCCGTGCGGCTCGAGTTGAGATCGCCCGCAACCAGTCGTTCCGCGCCAGAAGCGCAATCGCGCCGGCGATCACCGCCGCCAGCAGCGTCACGACGATCGACAGCGCCACGACCGTGACGCGCGAAAGCTGATGCACGATCAGCAGCTCGATCGCGCTGAGCAGCGCAAACACCACCAGCGCCGCCGCGTCGAACATCGACGGCAGCCAGCTGGCCAGCAGCGCTGCATCCGCCGACACGCCGCGCTTCGTCGTCCACTTGTAAATCGCCGCCCCGAACCCGAGCGCCCCCGCCGCGACGAGAGCCACCGATCCCGCCCCGATCTCGATCGCCGCGGCCCGCCGCAATGACACCCGCTCGCCGGCCAGCTGAATCACCGACTGCAGCAACGCCCCATTGGCGACGTAGCTGAGCGCCTCCATGATCAGACTCAACCCAATCGCCCACGGCTTCAGCGTCCGCAGCGTGATCAGCGAATCCTCGATCGTGTCCAACCGCGGCAGGAGAAAGTGAACGAGCAATCCGAGCACGAGGAGGATCGGCACCGCGCGAAGGATGCGGAAATGCACGGGAGGGGATTCGTCGCTCTCCCGTTCGGACACGGACATCGAAAACAGCGCTAATGCTGAGGTCGTGCCGGAGACTCTGGATTTCTCGCGTTCAGAGCGGAAGATCGGCGTACAGAACGGCGAGATCGAGCTTCGGGCCGGACGCGAGTTGAATGATGCCTTCTCGAATCTCGGAGTACTCCCACGTGCCCGAGGGTGTGCGGTGAAAGATTTCGATACGCGGTTCCTGGCTCACCAGGACGTACTCCTGCAGCGAAGAAATGCGCTGGTAGTGCATCCACTTATTGCCGCGATCGCCTTTTTCCGTAGTCACCGAGAGGACTTCGACAAGAAGCACGGGATTCGTGATCGTTGTGTGCGCGGCGTCCTCCGGATCGTATTCGATCGGGCCGCAGACCATCGAGACATCGGGATATGTTGCGCGGCCGGTCGCCACGATGCGGACTCGCATATCGGATTGAAAGACGGTGCAGCCGGGTGGGCGTGTCGTTCCGAGTGCGATGATGAGATTTGCTGCGAGCGCGCTGTGCCGCGCGGTGCCGCCGGACATCGCCAGTATTTCGCCCGCATCGAATTCGTGCCTGACCTCACTGTCGCGCTCTACGAGGAGGTAATCCGCGAACGTGTAGTCGTGATGTGACTGCGGCAAAGACGCTGTCATCAGGGACGTAGGATATCGCATGCTTTGGCGCTGGCCGCGCAGCGGAGAACGCCACCTTGGTGCGCCCAGTAGGATTCGAACCTACGACCTTCAGCTCCGGAGGCTGACGCTCTATCCAGCTGAGCTATGGGCGCGAGTCAGGAAGGGATCGGATTGTACTACGCGGCATCCGTCAGGTTGATGTGGAGGCGGCGTTTCAGGGCTACGCGCAACGGGCGCGAGGAGTCGCGCAGCCAGTCGTAGGTTTTCCGCCAGTGATCCTTGTCGATGAACTCTTTCAGCTTCGGGTGGTCGTAGAGGAAGACGTCGGCGCGGCGCTTGACCTGCTTCGGAGTGCCGATCCAGCGGACCTCTTTCTTGCGGACGGCTTCCAGCTTCGCATCGAGCTCGGCGTAGAACTCCTCGTCGACCATGAAATACATGTTCTTCAGCCAGCAAAGGCCGGGCTTGACGCAGACTTCCTTCAGGATCTGGAAGCGTTTCGGATCGTAGTGGACCTTGCCGCCCCGCAGCAGCACTTCGCGCATCTCATCGCGCATCTTCTCGAACATCGGGCCGCGCCAATGTTCGGAGATCGGCTTGTCGTGGATGTTGCCGAGGGGCGCGACGTCGGGATTGAGGAGGAGGCAGCAGGGGCGGATGTCGCCGTTGCCGGTGACGGCGGCGGTGTACCAGGCGAAGAAGCAGCCGTCGTTGCGGTCTTTGAATGATGGCGCGACCGGATACATGTTCGTCGGCACGACGCCGACACGATCGCGGACGCGCCTCATCATTCCGTTCCAGCCGTAGACGGCGAAGTCGATCTGCAGCAGACCGATATCCGAATCCTTGCGCAGCACTTCTTCGACGTACGGCTCGGCCAGTTCGGCATCTTCGGGGCGCAGGAGCAGCTCGCGATCGATTCGCTCGCGGGGGATTTCGAGCACCGCATTCATCGCGATTCGATCGACGCCAAGGCTGCGTCCGAGGTCGTACATATCGACCATGCGCGTGATGTTGGAGCGGTCGAGGAGGAACTGCGTCACGATCGACGGATAGATCGAATCGCCGCGCACTTCGACGAGCGTCTTGATCGCGGTGATCACCTTGTCGAACAGCGCCGGCTTCACCTTCATCATGCGGGCGTAGTCAGCGGCGTCGACGGCGTTCAGCGAGAAGATCACCTCGCGCGCCTTATTCTCGACCAGATACGTGGCGATCTCGCGGTTCAGCGCGACGCCGTTCGTCGTCAGATTGTCGACCACGATGCCGCGCTTGGCGAGGTGCGCGAGGACGTCGTTGATCTCGCGATGAAAAAGAGGATCGCCGCCGCCGGAGAGGCGCACGGACCGGAGGCCGGTCGCGGCCAGCTCGTCGATCAGCTCCGTCGTCTTCTGGATCGGGATCTGCTCCTTGGTGCGGAGGTCCTGCTGGTTGCAGAAGTAGCAGGCGACGTTGCAGCGGTCGGTCAGGTCGAGCTCCGCATGCACCGGTCCCGTCGTCGGCTTGTTGGCGACGATGGCATCGATGATCTCGCGCTTGCGCTCGCGCGAAACTTCAGCCCACCCGTGTGTTCCTCGCATGATCGTGTGCCCTAACGGGAGTGTCTTTCGGAGCATTCCGGCCGGCACGGCGGGCGGCGTTGGTTGCCCAAGGCTCCGCCAAACCGCTGTTCGAGCTCTCCACTGATCTGCTGATCCACTGCTTCACCTATAATCGCGCCGCTTGTACGGTCCGCTCAAGGTCTTCACCGGCCGATCCCATCCTGCGCTCGCTCAGGAGATCTGCGCGCTGCTCGAGATCGCGCTCGGGCACGTCTCGCTGTACAGCTTCTCCGACGGCGAGAACTACGTGCAGATCGACGAGAACGTCCGCGGGGCGGACGTCTTCGTCATCCAGCCGACCGCGCCGCCGGTGAACGACAATCTGATGGAGCTCTTGATCATGCTCGATGCATTCAAGCGCTCCTCGGCGAGCCGCGTGACGGCGGTGCTGCCGTACTACGGCTACGCCCGGCAGGACCGGAAAGACAAGCCTCGCGTGCCGATCACTTCGAAGCTTGTGGCCGACCTGATCACGGCCGCCGGCGCCGACCGCGTGCTCACCCTCGACCTGCACGCGTCGCAGATTCAGGGCTTCTTCAACATCCCGGTCGATCACCTCTTCGCCGCGCCCGTCATCGTCCGCCACTTGCGCGACCTCGGCCTGGAAGATCTGACGATCGTGTCGCCCGATGCCGGCGGGGTGGAGCGGGCGAGGGCGTACGCGAAGCGGCTCGGGGCGACGCTCGCGATCATCGACAAGCGGCGCACAGGCGCGAATCAGACCGAGGTGATGAACATCATCGGCGATGTGGAGAACAGGAACGTGTTCGTCGTCGACGACATCATCGACACCGGCGGGACGCTGATCCACTCCACCGACGCGCTGCTGGCGAAAGGGGCGCGCTCGATCTCGGCGTCGTGCACGCACGCGGTGCTCTCGGGCAAGGCTATCGAGCGCATCAACAATTCACAACTCCTGCATGTCATCGCCACGAACAGCATGTCGATGGCCGACAAGCAGGCGGAGTGCGCGAAGCTGACCGTGCTCTCCGTCGGCGACCTGCTCGCGCAAGCGATCAAGCGCATTCACGACGAGGATTCGGTGAGCTCGCTGTTTGAGATGTAGTTGGGGGGTGGGGAGCTGTCATCCTGAGCCGCCGAAGGACGGTCGAAGGACCCCCTCAGTGCTTGCATCATGATTGCCGCCGCCCTTCCGGGTTAGCAAGCTGGAGGTCCTTCGACCGTCCTCCGCCGCTATCGCGCGCTGCGGCGGCTCAGGATGACAGGCGAGCCATCAGGAATACACCGCCACATCAACGACTTAACATCGTTTCGCTGTCCACACCTTTAAAGGAGTTTCTGCATCATGGCTGAGGTCACCCTGGAAGTTACCCGTCGCGAACGCTCGGGAAAAGAGTACGCGAAGAAATTGCGTCAGGAGAACAAGATCCCGGCGGTCGTCTATGGCGGTCATAAAGAGCCGGTGGCCATCACCGTCGAGCGCAAGGCGGTTTCGGATCTGATCCAGAAGAGCGAGCACGGCATCCGCTCCATCTTCCTGCTCAAGATGTCCGGCACCGATCAGCAGCGCCACGCCATGATCAAGGACATGCAGATGGACCCGATCTCGCGCCGCATGACGCACATCGATTTCGTGCGCGTGGTGATGGACGAGGTGGTCCGCCTGACCATTCCTGTTCACCTCACCGGCAACTCGATCGGTGTCAAAGAAGGCGGCATTCTCGACTGGCAGATGCGCGAGCTTCACGTCGAGTGTCTTCCGAACGCGATCCCCGATGCCATCGAAGTCGACATCACGAACCTCGGCGCGCACCAGCAGGTCCGCATCTCGGATCTGAAGCTGCAGGAAGGTGTGAAGGTCGAAGAAGATCCGCACCGCGTCATCGTCGGCGTCACCACGGCACGTGCCGAGGTGGTTGCGGAAGTGGCGGCGGCCGAGCCGGGAGCAGCAGCCGAGCCGGAAGTGGTCAAGAAGGGCAAGACCGAGACTGAAGAGTAACGCTCGATCATCATCAATTCGCTTACGATTGCGCCCCGCGGAAACGCGGGGCGTTTTGTTGTCCGGAGGAAGTCGATGGCCCGCCTCACCAAGCTCACCAAAGACCAGGTCAACGCCGAGGTGCGCGAGAAGTTCGAGCAGATCGGCGCGGTGCGCGGCAACGTACCGAACATGTTCCGCGTCTACGCGCACCGGCCTGAAATTCTGAAGACGATGATGGCGCACATGGACGCCGTCACGAATAGCGGAACGGTGCCGGTGCGCACGAAAGAGCTCGTCGCCACGCTCGTCTCGCGCATCAACAGTTGCGAATATTGAAACCGCTCGCACACCGCGCAGGCTGCGCGGCACGGAGCGACCGACGATCAGATGAAATCGCTGCTCGATTTTGAAAACGGACCGTTCGACGAGAAGGAGAAGGCGGCGCTGGCGTACGCGCAGCAACTCACGATCGACGCGAACCGGGTCGACGACGCGCTGTTCGCGCGGCTGCGCCAGCATTACGACGAGGGCGAGATCGTGGAGATCTCGGCGATGGCAGGATTGTTCAACTACTTCAACCGCGTGAACGACGCGCTGCAGATGGAACCGACGAAACCGGGCGAGGGACTGTGAAGCGATTGACGGTCATCGCCGTGCTTCTTCTGGCCGGCGTCGCGGCGCCGCCGTTGACGACGTCGGTCTCGCCGGTGGCATTTCCGTATGGGCATTCGACCGTGACGCCGTATGTCGTTGCGGACGGCGACGGGTTCGACTTGTCCTGGATCGACGGGAAGACGTTGGAGTTCGCCCATTTCGACGGCGTGAAGTGGTCGCGGTGGAATCGCATCGCTCACGGCGACATGCTCGAGAATCGCGCCGACTATCCGTCGATCGCGGTCTCAGGCCGCAACGTTTTCGCGCAATGGCGCGAGAAGGCGGGAAAGGGACGGCGCATTCGGTTGTCGCGTTCGAACGACGGCGGGGAAACGTGGAGCAAGCCGGTGACGCCGCATCCGGCGATGGACCGCGAGTTCGGATTCGTGTCGATGCTTCCGCTTGCGGATGGAACAGCGCGCATCGTCTGGCTCGACGGCCGCGAAAAGGCCACGGCATTGCGTGCCGCCACGATGACGTCGGCCGGGACGCTGGGGGCCGAGGAAGTCGTCGATGCGCGCGTTTGCGATTGCTGCCAGACGTCCGAGGCGATGACGGCGCGCGGACCGGTGGTCGTGTATCGCGATCGTTCGGAGAACGAGATTCGCGATATCGCCATCGCGCCGCCGGCCGCAAATGCGCAGAGCGCGGCGGTTCATCACGACGAATGGCACCTGACCGGCTGCCCGGTGAACGGACCGCGTATCGATGCGCGCGGCGCGCACGCCGCTGTCGCCTGGTACACCGCGGCGAACGCGAAACCGGAGGTGCTGGTCGCGTTTTCACGCGACGGCAGCGCGACGTTCGGTACCCCGATCCGCGTCGATACCGGCCATCCCGGCGGCCACGTCGACGTGGTGCTGCTCGCCGATAATTCCGCAATCGTGACCTGGGTCGAGACGGCGACTCCGGCCGCAAAGGTCATGGCACGCCGCGTCACCAACGACGGCGCTCTCGATCCGCCGCTGACCGTAGGCGCGTCGCGCGCGGCCATCGGATTTCCGCGCATCGCGCGTTCCAATCAATCCATCCTCGCCGCCTGGAATGGCGACGATGGCGTCCACCTCGCAATTCTTAAACCTCGGATACGGTGATTACGACTATGAAATCGACTCTGGCCACGCTCTGCGCGCTGTTGTTCGCGGCCGCGTGCGCGAAACACGAACCGACACCTCTCAATCCTGCCAAGCCACAGACGACCGGCACCACGACGTCAACGACGACGACAATGTCGAAGACGGCGAAGGAGGAGCCGCCCGCCGAGCTGACCGCAGCGCGCACCGACGTCGGCGATCCGATGCCGCCGTACACGGCCGCCTATCTCGACGGCAAGCCGCTGAATCTTGCCGCCGAGAAGGGGAACGTGGTCTTCCTCAACGTCTGGGCCACCTGGTGCGGACCCTGCCGTTTCGAAACGCCGGAGCTGCAGGCGCTGCACAATCAGTACGCGGCGAACGGCTTCAAGGTGATCGGGGTGAGCGTCGACGAGGGCGAGACGGAAGCGGTGAAGACGTTCGTGAAGGAGCAGAAGATCACCTATCCGATCGCGATCGATCCCGAGGGACGCATCGCCAACCTGGTGCAGACCACGGTGCTGCCGACGTCGCTCCTGCTCGACCGCAGCGGCCGCATCGTCTGGCGCCAGATTGGCGCGATCATGCCGAATGACGCGAAGCTGAAGGCGGCGGTGGATAAAGCCGTCGCGGAAAAGCGCTAGCGCGCGTTGTCGGTTGGATGCTTCGCAGCGTTATGTGGCACAGACACTCTTGTCTGTGCTTTTTGACATCACGTAACGTGGCGAGCGAAGCGCGAGCCTCCCAGCTGCACAGACAAGAGTGTCTGTGCCACACGCTGCGCGAAGCGGGCTAGGGAGCGACCTTGCGGCGGTCCGGAGTGGCGCGTTCAACCGTGCGCCGTTCGCGCTGGCGCTGGATGAACTCGCGGACGTTGCGGGCGATATGACCGACGAGAAGGCGCAGGGGAAGGTAGGCTAGTCCGAGGGCGAGAATGATCGCCAGGGCGGCGATGACGAGTACGGCGATTGTCGACATGTTCACTCTCCAGGTAGCAAAGTCCACGCCGTCACGCGGAGCCGAACACCCTCCGCATCGCCGCGCCTCCGCGTGAAAATTTTGGGGCGGCGGCAGAGGTTGGCAAACCGCGATGGTCGATGTTCCCGATCCGCTGCCGATCCCGTTCGGTTTCCAGGCTCCGTTGCGCGCGTTGCTGCGCGGTGAGCCTGCTGCGTGGCCCAGCGGAATCGCGACCGATGCGGTAACCGAATCGATCGAGCAGCATGGCATCGGACCGCTGGTTTACCCGCGTCTGTCGGATGATTCGTGGCCGATTCGAACGGCGCTGCGCGATGTCGCCATTCGCGCTGCCGCGGCGGAATCGCGCAGGCTGGACGATCTCCGCGCGCTGCTGGCCGTACTCGCGGAACGCGGCATTCGCGTCGTCATCATCAAAGGAACGGCGCTCGCGTACGACCTCTATCCCGCTCCGGAGCTGCGGCCGCGCGGCGACACCGATCTGCTGATCGCCGAGTCAGACCTCGATGCCCTTCGCGCGTTGATGAACGACCTCGGCTACGCGACGCAGCTCACCAGCGGCGACTCGCTTGCTGTCCGGCAGCAGTCGTTCAGCCGCGGGGGGCATGTGTACGACGTGCATTGGGATGTGTGCAACTCGCCTGTACTTCGCGAGGCGCTGCCGGCGGCGGAGGTGATCCGCCGCGCGATAGCCGTCCCGCGCATTGCGGCGAACGCGCTCGCGCCGTCGCACGTCGACGCGCTTCTTCTGGCCTGCATCCACCGCGTCGTTCATCATCACGACAACGAACGGCTGATCTGGCTTTACGACATCCACCTGCTGCTCGAATCAATGAGCGCTGACGAGCATGCGCAATTCTGGCGGATGGCCGCGGAGCGGCGTGTGCTGACGATCTGCGAGCGATCCATCGACCTTGCCGACGCGTGGTTTGCCGCTGCGCCGCATGACCGCACAGTGAAGGAGTTTCGAGATGAGCCCTCCGCGGCATTTCTCGATCAACGCCGCAGCCGCGCCGCGGTCCTGCGCCGTGAACTCAATTCCCTCGGATGGCGCGAACGTTTTCGCCGGCTGCGCGAGCTGGCGCTCCCTCCCGCGGATTTCATGCGCCAGAGTTTTCCCTCCGCTCCGACCATCGCATTGCCGGCGCTCTACGTCTGGCGCGGCGCGCGAGGGATGCTGCGGTTGTTGCGGCGCGTCTAATTGTCATCCTGAGCCGCCGGAGTCCCCGGAGGGGACGAAGGACGGTCGAAGGACCCCCAACCATCCCGTGAAAGGGAGGGGGTCGTTCGACCGTGCTGCGCGCCTCCGGCGCTCCGCCGGCTCACGATGACAGCAATTTTTCACAACCTCTTGAGCCGCCGAAGGACGGTCGAAGGACCCCATCCTGCCGACAATGCGTCGCCTTGTGCACAGCGGTTTCAGCCGAGGGTCCTTCATCGTCAGCCCCGTCCGGGGCATCGGCGATTCAGGATGACAGCTTCACTGAAACCATGAGCCGCCGTTGATGTCGATGGTGACGCCGTTGAGGTAGTCGGCCATCGGCGAGGCGAGGAAGAGAATCACGCCGGCGACGTCGTCGACACTTCCGACGCGGCGGAGCGGGATCTGGCTCAGGATTTCTTCGCGATGTTTCTCCAGCTCCGGCTTGGCCATCTCCGTCTCGATGAAGCCGGGCGCTACACAACTGGCGACGATGTTGTCCTTTGCGCAGGCGCGGGCGATCGAGCGGGTGAGGTTCACCAGCGCCGCTTTCGACGCGCCGTAGTCGGCAAACTCCGTTTCGCCGCGCCACGCTGCGCGCGACGCAACGTTGATGATCTTGCCGCCGCCGTTGCGGCGCATCACGCGCATGGCCAGCCACGCGGCGTTCGCGGCGGCGAAGACGTTCAGGTCGAACGTGCGCCGCCACCCTTTCTGCCACGCAGCGTAGTCGTCGCCGTCGAATGGGTTGTATTCGAAGACGGCGGCGTTGTTGACCAGAACGTCGATCGTTCCGAAGCGCGACGCGACTTCATCGATCATCGCTTCCAGTGCGTCGGGATCGGCGATGTCGGCGCGAATGGCGATCGCGCGCTCGCCGATCTCGCGGACGACGGCATCCGCCGCGGCGTCGCTGCTGTGGTAGTTGACGACCACCTTCGCGCCCGCCGCCGCCATCCGCCGGGCGGTCTCCGCGCCGATGCCGCGCGAACCGCCGGTGATGACGACGACTTTTTCGCTCAGATCGAGCCCCGCCTTCGCATTCACATCCATCAGGTATCCTCGGCGGCGGAGTTTATGCGATGAATCACGAGGTCACCTTTTACACGCGACGCGATTGTTCGCTCTGTGATGCCGCCGAGGCGGCGGTGCGGGCGGCGATGGTTCTGCATCAGTTGCCGCTCTCGATCACGCTCGTCGATATCGATGACGATTCGGAGCTGCAGCGGAAGTTCAATGATGACGTGCCGGTCATCTACATCGACGGCGTTGAGGCGTTCAAGCATCGCGTGACCGCCGATCAACTGGCGGCATGGATCCACAAGCGCGAGCCACAACAATCGCTCGCTGCCGAGCACTGCGTTCCCTGCCGCGGCGGTGTGCCGCCGATGAAAGGGAAGGAGTTGACGTCCCTCCTGCGAGAGCTTGGCGGCGGCTGGCAGATCGTCGACGAGCATCATCTGGAGAAAGAGTTCACTTTTCCCGATTTCGCCGAGGCGCTCGCCTTCACGAATCGCATCGGCGCGATCGCGGAGTCCGAGGGACACCATCCCGACATTTACCTGGCGTGGGGGAAAGTGCGCGTGACGATCTGGACGCACAAAGCCGGCGGATTGACGCGCGCGGACTTTGTGCTGGCAGCGAAAATTGGATGAAGGGTTGCTGAGTTGCTGGGTTGCTGAGTTGCTCGGTAAAGCTGCGTGGATTTGCCGTTACTTAGCAACCCAGCAACTCAGCAACCTCTTCTCATTCGCTCCTCGTCTTCCAATCCTCTTTCTCCACCTTCCACGCGCCGCCTTCTTTGACCATCGTGATCGTGCCGTTTGAGGTTTGATCGCCGTCTTTGCCGGTGGCGAGGAGGGTGGCGGTGCTGCCGTCGATCGCGCCGCTGGTGACTTTGATGCCTTTCGGCTCCATCGCCTGGATGAGGGGAAAGAACTTCTTGAAGTCGGGATCGGACGATGCTTCTTTCGCGCGCGCAGCGGTCACGCCGCCGAGGAAGGCTTTCATGTCGCCGCCGGAAAGGAGTTTCAGGTAGGCCATGTAGGCCTTGCCGGGATCGCCGCCGCCGGCGCCGAGCGGCGTGCCTTTCAGCGTGGGAGGCGGGGGAGGACCGGCGGGCTTGCCGACGGGGAGATCGAACGTTGCGGCGTACTGGAACTTCTCGTCGAAGAAGTCGTCCATCTTCGGCATCTTCACGCTGCCGGCGACGTGGGTCGGCGTCATCGCCGTCAGATCGAGCTTCTGCGTTCCGACGCTGGAGAACTGATGCATCTTCTTGAACGCCGGGCTGAAGACGGTGCCGCTGATGATCTGCTTGTCGTGGTCGATCGTCGCGGTGAAGCCGCTCAGTTGCTGCTTGTCCTGCGCCTGCATCAACTCGATGTCGTCCGAAGCGGCAGCGGGGGAGAGCTCCTGATCGGTGAACGTCAGTTGGAGCACCTGCTTCTTCTTATCGAAGGGACTCTTGCGCATCTGCGCGTAGGCATGTTTGAGCGCGAACGTCTTGCCGTTCGCGGTGAGCGAGCCGGTGACGGTGCCGTCGGCGGCGAGGGCGGGGAGGGAAAACGCGGCGAGAACGAGAGCCAGGGACGAGCGGAATCGATGCATTGCTCAATGACCTCCGGTTTGCAGTTTGTCGGTGTGAGAGAGATGCGCAAGATAGTGCATCGGGTGGCGGCGGAGTGTGATGCAGGTCAACAGGGACCGGTTTGAACCACAGAGACACAGAGGCGTTCTCTGTGTCTCTGTGGTGAATCGCCCTACACCAGCCCCCGCTCCCGCAATTCGCGTTTTACGAATGCGTAGAGGATCGGGGCCATCACCACTCCGCTGACGCCGAAGGCGGTTTCGCCGATCAGGATTGCCATCAAGATCTCCCACGCTTGCGAGTCGGTTTCGCCGCCGACGATGCGCGAGTTCGTCAGGTACTCGAGCTTGTGGATGACGATCAGGAAAAGCAGCGACGCGATCGCGCAGCCGGGCGAGATGCCGAGGGAGAGGATCACGATCACAGTGTTCGAGATCAGATTGCCGAGGACCGGGATCAATCCGCAGACGAACGTCACGAAGACGATCGTCGTCGCGAATGGGATGTGCTGTCCGAAGAGCGGGAGCGCGACGAGCAGATAGAGCGCCGTCAGCGACGTGTTGAGAAAGGAGATCTTCACCTGCGCGCTGGCGATGCTGGCAAAGGCGCGCGTGAAACGCTCCATCTTCTGTTCCAGCGCTTCGCTAAGCGTTCCCGGAATGCGGTTGGGGTGATGCGTGACATGACGGAAGAAGACCAGGACCGCCAGCAGCATGCCCATGACCATGTGCACCAGTCCGAAGCTGACGCTGCTGCCGGCCAGCTTCAGCGTTTCCGCGTGCTCCTTGAGCCATACCGCCAGCGCCGCCTTGATCGTTTCGGCGTCGGTCATGACTTCGGGGATCAAGTCCTCGCCGTAGCCGCCGAGCCAGGCGCGCGTCGACTGAAGGATGTCCGCCATCTTCGTCATGATTGCGGGGATGTTGTCGACGTGATGACGCAGGAACGAGACGAGCAGAGCGACGACGCCGATGAAGACGCCGCCCACGATTAATGTGACGAGGATCAGCGCCAGCGGCCTCGCCGCCGCGCCGGGCAGGCGTTTCGAAAGCGAGTTCGAGAGGCGATCGAGAACGAGATAGAGCACCAGACCGCCGACCACGCCGGGGACGAGATGGCGGAACATCACGAAAAGGAACAACCCGCCGATGATGATCCAGGCGGCTATCTCTTCATACGACGGACGGGGACGAGCAGCGGGTATCGGCGTATCGAGTACCTCGTCCGAGGAGGGCGGGACGAGAGGGAACGGATTCGTGCTCATCAGTTCTTGATTGTAGACGCCGGGTCAAATAACACGCATCATGTGTGTACGGCGCGGACCGTCCGGAGTTGCCGCCATCACATTGCCGTGTGACAATGCCGGCGGGTCCGCGAACCGACAATTGAATATGGATAGACGAGTGTTTGCACACCGTGGTGAGTTTGCTTTGCGGCAGGTCGGCAGTGAAAGCATCCTCGTGCCCATTCGCAATCACGTCGGCGATCTCGATTCCGTCTATGTCTTCAACGCGATCGGCGCGCGGATCTGGCCGCTGCTGGACGGCAGCCACGACGTCGAATCGATCGTCGGCATCCTCTGCGACGAGTACGACGCCGAGCCCAACGTCGTTCGAGCCGATCTCGCCGAGCTCCTTGGCTCGTTGGAAGCAGCCGGCCTGATCGATGCAGCAATCGAGGTAAAACCGTGACCGCGATCGAGACAGGTACCTACACCGACTTCAGCTTGATCGTCCACGGCCGGGCGCAGACGACGCGCGTTCCGGTCAACGGCACGATCGAAGTGACGAACCGCTGCCCGCTCGAATGCGCGCATTGCTACAACAACCTGCCGATGAGCGACTTCGTCGCCCGCGCGCGCGAACTTACGCTGGACGATTACAAGCGCCTGCTCGACGAACTGGCGGACCTCGGCTGCCTCTGGCTGCTCTTTACCGGCGGCGAAATTTTCGCGCGGCGCGATTTTCTCGACATCTATGCCCATGCCAAACGGAAGGGCTTCCTGATCACGCTCTTCACGAACGGCACGATGATCACGGAGAAGATCGCCGACTTCCTGGCCGACCTGCGGCCATTCACGATCGAGATCACGCTTTACGGCGGCACGAAAGAGACGTACGAGAAGCTGACCGGCATCCCGGGATCGTACGACCGCTGCATGCGCGGCATCGATCTGCTGCTGGAGCGGAAGCTGCCGCTGAAGCTGAAAACCGTCGCACTGTCGATCAACAAGCACGAGATTCCGCTGATGCGGCAGATGGCGGCCGACCGCGGCTGCGAGTTCATGTTCGACGCGATGATCAATCCGCGCATCGATTGCTCATCCAGTCCGCTGGCGGTTCGGCTCAAGCCGTCGGAGATCGTGGAGCTCGATCTCGACAATGCCGATCGCGTTTCCGAATGGCGGCGGCTGGCGCGCGATCATGCTCCCGCGCCGTATGTCGAAGGCGAATCGCGGCAGATCTATCAATGTGGCGGCGGCATCAACTCGTTTGCCATCGATCCGTACGGCGATCTTTCGATCTGCGTTCTCTCGCACGTCGACAAGTACAACGTCCGCGACGGCTTCCGCGAAGGGTGGGAGCAATACCTGCTCGACGTGCGCATGCGCGAGATCACGCGGCCTACGAAGTGCACGGCCTGCGGGCTCAAGTCGATGTGCGGGATGTGCGCGGCGAACGGGGAGCTGGAGAACGGCGATGCGGAGTCGCCGGTCGATTTTCTGTGTCAGGTCGCGCATCTTCGTGCGGAGACGCTCGACATTCCGGTGCCCGCGCACGGTGATTGCGAATATTGCGCGGGCGGAACGGGACATCATCTCGTTCGCACCGCGGCCGAGGCGCTGAAGTCCGGCGAGGCAGACCGGATTGCGGCAATTCCGTACGAGCCGTCCCAGCCTGCGGCCAGTGGTTGCGGTACCGGTGGTTGTGGCAGTTGTTCGGTAGCGCCTTAACAAGGGGGAACGATGCAACAGCAGCAGGAGAGCACGAAGAAGAAGTACGAGAAGCCGGAAGCGAAGCGCTTTCCGCTTCGTCCCGAGGAAGCAGTCCTCGGCTTCTGCAAAACGAACGCGGCCGCCGGCCCGACAGGACTCGGATGCCGCGGCTCGCAGGCGTGCAGCCTTCCGGGTTCGTAGTGACCAACTCTGCTGCACCCGAGGTTGTTCGCATCGCCGGCATTGGCATCGGCATTCGCTACGCGGATCCGACGCTGCACCGGCCGATGTCGGAGACCGTCGGACGTTTTGCTGTTGCGTCGGACGACATTGACGTCGACATCAGCGTCGAAGCAATGACGCTTCCGGTTCCCCCTGCCGGAGGCCTTCTTTTCGACTCCGGCGCCGTCTGGCGCGCGTATGACGATGACGGCGGATTTCGCATCGACTGTTTCAGCGAACTGTTTGGCGACGTTCCGTACAAGATCGCGCGTTTCGATCGCGAGTTTCGCAACGGCCGCATTCTCATGCGCCCTGACGTTCTCGGCGACTCGATGCATCCGCTCGACTATCCGCTCGACGAAGTGATCGTCGCGCATCTCCTCGGGCGCGGACTCGGCGTGGAGTTGCACGGCTGCGGCATCATCGATCGCGATGGACGCGGCCAGCTTTTCGTCGGCCAGTCGGGCGCGGGGAAGACGACGACGGCGCGCGTCTGGTTGTCCGAGGGGCATTACGAGATCGTCAGCGACGACCGGGTGATCGTGAGATTCATCGACGGTGAGTGGCGGATGTTCGGCACTCCGTGGCACGGCGAAGCGGAGCTTTCATCGCCGGTGTCCGCGCCGCTCGGAGCGATTCATCTCCTGGTTCAAGCGTCGCGAACGGAGCTCGTCTCGCTGCCGCCGGCGCAAGCCGCGGCATCGCTGTTCGGCTGCACCTTCCCGCCGTTCTACGACGCCGAGGCGGTCGCGTTCACGCTCGAGTGCCTCGACCGGATCGTGCGCGACATCCCCGTTCGCGCGCTTCGGTTTCTGCCTGACCGCAGCGTGATCGACTGCATCCGGAGCGCCGCGTGAACCAGTTCGAACCGACGCTGCGCGCGGTGCTGGCGGCCGGTCACGGCGCGCGGTTCCGTGTCGAGGGCGACAGCATGCATCCCGTGATTCGCGGCGGCGATTACGTGCACGTCGTTCCGTGTGCGGCCGAGACGCTGCGGCGTGGCGACGTCATCCTCGCGTCGACCGTCCGCGGACTTACCGCGCATCGCATCGTGCGAATCAAAGGACGGCAGATCATCACCCGTGGGGACAATTCGCTGCGCGCCGATCCTCCTGTCGAGTCCGCAAGTGTGATCGGGAAGGTCGTGCAAGTCGAACAAATCACGGGAGATTGCCGTAGTATTGACAGCTCAGTGAAAATAATTGCGTTCGCAGGGGCGTTCATCAGGCACCTGCGAAAACGGTTTCAGCAGTAAAACGATCGGTCCGATCACAAACAATTGAGAGCTGGACGGCCGTCGCCCGCCTGGGGTGCGTACGGACGTTTGAGGGGAGTCGTCCATTGCGAAACAACATCAGCGCGCGGTCTAACGCAAATGTTCTTCTGAGGACGGGGTGGGCGAAGCTGCTCCTTGTGATCCTGGTGCTGGCCGGTATCGGCGGGCAGGCGTCAGCGCAGAACCCGCCGCTCTGGAACGGCGGCACACCGTTGAAGAGCGACGGATCTCTGGCCATCCCGCCGAAGGCGTGGCCGAGCGACGCGCAGTGGATTCCGTACTCGTGGGGGACGACCTATCCCGATACCACCACGACCGACAAGCATCCGGTTCGCGATCAGCGTGTGCAGGATCCGTCGAACGGCGGCACCACGCCGCAGAACTACGTCAACGTCAGCTCCGGCTGTTCGGACCAGAGCCTTCCCAGCATTTACTATTTCTACAATCCCGCCACGCAGACGATCTACTTCCGCTGGCGCGTCGAACAGATCGCGAACAACTACGCCACGGGACCGAGCGCCGGCTCGTACAGCAGCAGCAACCCGTGGAACTCCGCGCTCTGGACGGTCTTCCTCGACATCAACGGCGACGGCTATCGCGATTTCGCGATGCATCTCGACGGCTCCAGCGGTTCGCCGGCCACGCCGATCGACACCCTCCGCTCGATCTGGAGCAATCTGAGCAGCAACTCGATCGACTACGTCAACGATCCGACCCATATCCACAGTCTCTTCACCAATCCCACCGCCTTTGCTACGGCGCTCAACGGACCGCTCTACCAGTTCAATGGCAGCGCCGTTCCGTCGACGATTCAATGGCCGAACGGGGCCAGTGAAACGACGTGGGATTACGGCACGACCCGCTCCATCAACATCAGCACGGCGTCGTGCAACGAGTACTACGTCGACTACGAGATCCCGCTGGCGATGCTGAACGCCTCGGCCGTCGGCGGTCCGACGATGTCGGTGAACACGCCGTTCCAGTTCCTTTTCACCACGGCGAACAGTCTCAACAATCCGTTCCAGAAGGACATCGTCTGGGAAGGAAACTTCGTCTGCGATGCGAGCTCGCCCGGACCGTTCGGCGATGCAGTCACGCTGGCCGACGGCATCATCCCGCAGCCGATCGCCACGAGCTTCTCCACCGGCGCGGCCACCGGCTGCAGCGTACCGGTCAGCGCGCAGATCATGGACGCGCTGACGGTCAACAACTGTCAGAGCATCAGCCAGCTCGTCAGCGCACAGTTCAAGTACTACTACGACATCAACGGCAACGGCCTCGATGACGACGGCGGCGCGTGGATCAACATCGGCAACCCGACCGTCCCGATCGGCACCACGGTCACCGCGAACTGGGACATCTCGAATCTGATTCGCGGCCAGTACCTGCTCGCTCTCGAGATCACCGACAACCGCGGCCACACCACGCAGACGTGGATGGGCAAATCGTCGGCCACGCTGGAGCAGCCGTTCGGTACCGACGTGTTCAACAGCGCCACCCGCAATCTCTACACGAACGTTCCTCCGTACGCGATCACCTATCCGTATGCGGGCCTTTCGGCGCAGGCACTTAACATTAACTATGCGAAGGTCAACATCGGCGCGCCGTGCGGCGTGGTCGCGCCGCCGGTGTCGAAGGTGGCCAGCACCAACAATACGCAGCAGGGCGCGGCAATGGCCTACGCCCTCACTGTCCCCAACACCTCGGCGACCGACATCATCGTCACGTCGATCACGGACAACCTTCCCACCGGTTTCACCTACGTCAGCACGCCGAGCGTCAACACCGTCGGCATGATCAAGGTGACGAACGGCGGCACCGGATTCACCAGCGCCCCGACCGTGGTCTTCACCGGCGGCGGCGGAGCCGGCGCCTCGGCGACCGCGACGGTGAGCGGCGGCGTAATCACCTCGATCGCCATGGTGAGCGGCGGTGCCGGCTACACCAGTGCCCCGTCGATCTCGTTCACCGGCGGCGGCGGAGCCGGCGCATTGGCGACGGCATACGTCAACACCCTCGCCACGCCCACCGGCGTGACCGGAACGAACTCCGTTACCTGGACCATGCCGGCGAACACGCTGATCCCGGGCGGGACCACGAAGACATTCGTCTTCAACGTTACCGCCGGCAATAGCGGCGGCACGTTCTTCAACAGCGGATCGCTGATCACGAGCGTCGGAACGCTCACCGGCACCGACACCACGGGCGTCGCCGTCCGCACTGCTTCGCTCACGATGACGAAGGCCGCCTCGCTGGCGAGCGATCTCACCGACACACCCGTCACGGTGGTGAGCCGCGGCGATACGGTCAAGTTCAAGATGGTCGTCACCAACAACTCGCAGACGACCTGCACCAACGTCACACTCACCGATCCGCTGCCGGCGGGCTTCACCTACGTCAGTTCGACGCCGGTGGCCAACTCGGTCACCACGTTGAATGGCATCACCACCGTGGTGTGGAGCGGCTACACGCTCACCTCCAGCGGAGGAACGCAAACCTTCTCCGTGAATGCCGTCGCCACGCAGGCGGGAGCAGCGACCAACACTGGGACGACGACATCGAACGAAGCATCGCCGGTCAGCGCCACGACCAGCCTCCTGGTCAACGGCCCCGTGCTCTCGATTTACAAGACGGCGAACGTCTCGGCGGTCGTGCCTCCCGGCACCGTTACCTACACCATCGAGTACGCGAACATCGGCAATCAGACCGCGAATCTCACGTATCTCAGCGACACCATTCCGTCGGGCTTCACCTTTACGACGGCCGGATCGTCCGCGAACTGCAACGGTCCGAACGCCGTCGCCGCCATCACGGTGACCGCGGGCGGGACGGGCTACACGTCTGCTCCGACGGTCAACATCACCGGCGGTGGCGGAGCCGGCGCGGTGGCAACGGCTACGGTGTCCGGTGGCCAGGTCACCGCGATCACCATCACGAACCCGGGAACCGGCTACACATCCGCTCCGACGATCGGATTTGTCGGTGGCGGCGGCGCCAACGCCACGGCAACAGCGACCGTCTTCTCCGGCGTCGCCTGTACGAACCTCGGCACACTGGCCGCCGGCGTGACCACGACTCGCACGCTGGTGTTCAACGTCGCCGCGGGCGCAACGTCACCGGCGATCAACGACGCCATCATCAACGCGTCGAACGCGAACAGCGCCACCGCGAGCTTCAGCGAGACGATCGCCAGCACGGCCTGCACGAACGCGACGTACTTCTTCCGCACTACCTCGGCCACGATCGGCGGCAACTCGCAGCTCCTGGCGCAGACGACGGCCGGCGCGGTCAACACCACCTCGCCGACTTTCACCGTCGGCAACACGTTCACGGAAGTGATCCGCTTCTATCAGGATCTCGCCCCGGCCGATAACACAACCGCCTACCTGCTCGGCCCGAGCGCGACCGTCGTGACGTCCTGGAACATCATCAGCGGCAGCCCGGCCAAAGCCAGCTTCCAGATCGATCTGAAGATCTACGATCCGACCTCGAACACCGAGACGCTCGTCGGCTCGGCGACGCAGAACGGTACGAGCAGCTTCCCCGACACGCGCACGATCACCATTCCCGCGGGCACGGTCGTAAAGGCGGGGCAGCGCCTCCTGTGGGTCATTTCGGCGAAGGACGCGAACAACAACGGCGCGCAGCAACTCCAGTTCCTCTACAACGGCACTGGCAACTTCCAGAGCTCCAGCACGCTCTGCAAGACGCCGATCATCCCGTCGCTGACGAAGTCGGTCGACAAGCTGGCCATCAGCGCAACCGGCGACACCGTCGCATACACACTCAAGTACGCGAACCCGATGAACTTCACCATTCCGGGGATGGTCATCACCGATCCGCTGCCGGCAGGTCTCACCTTCGCCAGCCTCGGCACCCCGACCTGCACGGGCGCCGGCTGCTCGCCGGGTACGGCGGTGCAAAGCGGTGGCCTCATCACCTGGACGCTCGCTACTCCGATGCCGGCCGGACAGACCGGAACGCTGGTAGTCAACGCGACCGTCAACACGGCGACGATCGCCGGCACGACGCTGACCAACACGGCGACGCTGAAGAACAGCTACAGTCCCGATCAGACGGCCGCGGTCACGAGCACCATCCTCCGGCCGGATGTGCTCATCAACAAGACCGCGAGCGCCTCGAACTTCAACCCGGGCGTCAACTGCGTATCGCCTTGTGCCTTCTCCTACACCGTGACGATCTTCAACGCCGGCGGCGTCTCCGCGACCGGCGTTGCGGTCAGCGATCCTCTCCCCAGCGGCATCTATTACGTCAGCGCCAGTCCGGCGCCGACCACCGCCCCGTCCGTAGGGACGAACGGAACGCTTACCTGGACCGGTCTGACTGTAGCTCCCGGAGCGACGACCTCGTTCACCATCAACGTCCAGGTCGGAACCACCGGTCTCTCCGCCGGCCAGAACGTGCTGACGAACACCGCGTCGGTAGTCGACAACTACAACACGACGCCACGGACGGCGTCCGCCGTCGTCACCGTGACCGCCAATCCGATTCTGACGCTGACCGAAACGGCCACGCCGTCGGCCAGCCGCATCGTCTATGTGAACGTCACCAACGGCGGCACGTTCGCCTCACCGCCGACCGCTGCGAACATCGTCTTCAGCGGCTGCACCACGCCGCCGACGTTCGAAGTCAGCACTTCTCCGGTCGGCGGTCTCAGCTCGGCCACATACAGCATCACCGGCATCGCGCTCACCAGCTACGGCAGCGGATGCAGCGCGCCGAGCATCAGCTTCACCGGAGGCACGGGCGCTCCCGCGACGGCAACGGCAACGGTCGGTCAGGCTCCCGGCGACACCATCACCTACCTGCTCACCGTCACCAACAGCGGAAACGCCGATGCGGCCGGTGTGGTTCTCACCGGTTCCGTACCGGCGAACACGACCTTCACGTCGACGTCGACCGGCGGTGCGAGCTTCAGCGGCGGCCAGGTAATCACCACCGCCACCACGACGACGCCTGCCACTCCGACCACGCTGTCGTACGTCGTCACGGTCAACTCCACCGTTCCGGCCGGAGTCACGAGTCTCGGCGAAACGGGCAGCGCGACCTCGACCACGACGACAGTTCTCAACTCGCCGCAATCCAAGACGAACTTCACCGGCGCCTCGCCGCGCTACTCGCTCACCAAGTCACCCGACGGAGACACATTGCCGTTCCCGCTGGCGACCGCGAACCTCACTACCAACAGCACCAATCTCAGCGTCAGTTCGACGTCTCTGATGGCGGTCGGCGACTACATCGCCACCACCAACGGCACCAACTTCTTCGTCGCGCAGATCACGGCGCTCAGCGGCACGACCGTCGTACTCAGCTCGCCGGTCAGCGCCACGGCCGGCAGCAACGTCATGCCGGTGCAGCAGTACTCAATCAACTATTCGAACGTCGGCACCACCGGTAGCGGAGCGCTCACTGTCACTGACGTCCTTCCCGGCACGCTGCGCTACGGCGGACTGCCGAGGAACAGCGTGTCCGCGATCAAGATCGTTTCTGGCGGCACCGGCTACACCAGCGCGCCGGCCGTATCGATCACCGGCGGTGGCGGCAGCGGCGCCACGGCCACCGCGACGATTTCCGGCGGCTCGGTCGTATCGATCGTCATCAATACCGCCGGCAACGACTACACCAGCGTGCCGACCGTCAACTTCACGGGCGGCGGCGGCAGCGGCGCAAACGCAACGGCAGTTCTCGGCCATCCGTTGCCGAACCCCGGCGGCCCCGCCGTCGGAAGCTCCGGCACGATCGTCTGGAGCGTCGACGCGCTCGCCAACGGCGGAAGCGACGCAGTCGAGTTCCTGGCCTTCCCGACCGCGGCGGGTGCGTACACCAACCTCGCGTATGTCGATGACGGCGCGGGACTGAACCACTACAGCGCGTACGACACCGCCACGACCACGTACGGCGCGCTGAATCCGACCAAGTCGACCTCCACGCCGAACGTCACGAGCGGCACAGGTGTCGCGCGCTACCTGATCACCGTTCAGAATCCGCTGACGACGACCACCGCGTCGAACGTCGCCGTTACGGACAACCTGCCGACCGGCTTCACCTACAAGGCTGGCTCGACGGTCATCAACGGAGTGGCGGCAGCGAATCCGTGTACCTCGGGCTGCGTCGGCGCCATCGCCGTCATCTCGGGCGGCACCGGCTACACCAGCGCGCCGACCGTGAACATCGTCGGCGGCGGGGGATCGGGCGCCAATGCGGTCGCCACCATCAGCGGCGGCAGCATCACTTCGATCATCGTCACCAGCGGCGGCACCGGCTACACCTCGGCGCCGACTATTTCATTCACCGGCGGTGCGGGTTCCGGCGCGAATGCCACCGCATCCCTCGGCACGACGGCCACTCCCGTGTGGGTTGGTCTGTCGATCGCTCCCAGCTCCAGCCTCACTATTCAATTCGACGCGAACGTCAGCTCGAGCGTCCCGAACGGCACGTACGACAACGAAGTCCTCGTCGGCTCGACGAATACGCACTCGCTCGTCTTCGATTACCTCGCCACGACAGCTGAGGATGTGCACGTCTGCGCACCGGCGCCGACGGTCAACGCGCCAACAGCGTGCGCCAATTCGACCGGCAACGTCGCCTCCGTCGCTCTGCGGCCGCAGGCGACCTACGTCTGGTCGATCGACAACGGAGCGGTGATCACCAACTCGTCCACCGGGACCGTGAACAGCATCACGGTCGGCAATGGCGGCTCGGGATACACACTCGCGCCGACGATCAGCTTCACCGGCGGGGGCGGAGGTTCCGGCGCAACGGCAACCGCAACCGTCGTCGGCGGTGTCGTCACCGCGATCACCGTCAACAACCCCGGCAGCGGCTACACCTCCGCGCCGACCGTCGTCATCACGCCGACTTCGGGCGGCACCCTCGCCAGCGGAGTCGCGGTCCTCGGCACCGGCATCGTCTTCACGGCCGGATCGAGCAACGCCACGATCAGCGTGGCGATCACCGAGGGATCGTGCTCGCTGACGGCAACGGGAAGTCTCAGTGTCGTCGGACCGGTCGTCACCGTGCAGCCGGCGGACAAGACCTACTGCACCACGCCTTCCGATCTTGTTCTTACCATCACCGCCAGCGGCGCAACGTCGATCCAGTGGCAGCGCTCGACCGACGGCGGCACCGTCTGGAACAACGCGCCGAATGCGGGCCTCAGCGGCGTCGACGGCACCGGCACCGGCGCCACGACTGCCAGCTACACCTACCGCGCCGGAGCGGCGAGCAACGGCTACAAGTTCCGCGTGCTTTTGACCGGTGCGAACAGCTGCAGCGTCATCTCCAACGTCGCGACCATCACGAACGCCTGCTTCCCCGATCTGTCGATGACCACGGACAGCGACTCGCCCGATCCGGTAATCGCCGGCCAGAACATCACCTACACGCAGAGCTTCACCAACGTCGCACAGAACAACACCAGCCAACCGATCGTCGTGTGGCAGCCAATTCCGACGAACACCACGTTCGTCTCGATGACGGCGCCGGCGGGCGGAGGGTGGAGCTGTTCGAACACCACCAACGGCGTGATCTCGGTGGCCATGGTTTCCGGCGGTTCGGGTTACGCAACCGCGCCGACTGTTGGCTTCACCGGCGGCGGTGGTGCGGGTGCGGCCGGCTTTGCCACCATCTCCGGCGGCGTCGTCACGGCAGTGACCATCACCAATCCAGGCAGCGGCTACACCTCCAACCCGACCGTGACGTTCACGGGCGGCGGCGGAACGCTCGCCTCGGCGAGCGCCACGCGCGGCAATGCCGAGACCTGCACCACGAGCAACGTCATCACCGCCGGATCCTCCAGCGGAAACTTCACCTTCGTCGTGAAGGTCGACGCCAGCGCCGCCGACGGCAGCAGCATCACCGATAACGTCCGCGTCACCACCGGCAACGACACCAACACCAGCAACAACTTCAACAGCGCCAGCACCCTCGTCAACCGCACCATCGACATCCAGATGGGCGAGACGGACAGCGCGACCGGCGTCGGACCGTACGGACCGCACTTCGTTTATCCCGGCAATCCGCCCACGCCGCAGCCGCTGACCTGGTCGACCACCGTCGCCAACGGCGGCCCGTCGCGCGCCTCGGACATCGTCGTGACGGATGTGATGCCGTTCGGCTTCACCTACAGCTCTTCGTCGGTCTCCACGCCCGGCGCGAGCTGCTCCTACAACTCCTCGTCGCTCACCGTGACCTGCTCCATCCCGACCATCGATACCACGCCGACCGTGACGTTCAGCGGTGGCGGCGGAAGCGGCGCGGCGGGCGTGGTCACGGTCAACTCCAGCGGCGTCGTCACCGGTATCGTCATCACCAACCCCGGCACCGGCTACACGATCGCGCCGACGGTCACCATCAGCACTGCCGGAACGGGCAGCGGCGCCACCGGAACGGCCGTGCTGACAACGAGCTGCGACGTCAACAACGTCTGCACGAAGATCGTCAGCAGCGTCACCATCAACAACGGCGGCACGGCGTACGCGACGACGCCGATCATCTCCATCGTCGGAACGACCACCATCGACACGACGCAGATCATCAACCCGCAGTCGGTCACCTACGCGGAAACCGATACGAACCACGCCAACGATCCGGCGACCGATACCGTCACGATGCTCGCGCCGACGGTGGTCAAGATCCTGACCATGGATGCGACGCAGTCGAAGAACGGCGGCGCCACCATCACCTGGTCCACCACCTTCGAGCAGGACAACCTCGGCTTCTACGTCTGGCGTCAGCTCGCCGACGGTACGCGCGCCAAGGTCGACAACCACATCATCGTCGGCTCCGCGCTCTTCACCGGACGCAAGATCACCGCCGGCCGCAGCTACCGCGTCAACGACCGGAACGTTCCGGCCAACAGCTTCGTGCAGTACTACGTCGAAGACGTCGATCTGAAGGGCGTCCACACGATGCACGGCCCGATCACGCCGCGCCTCGTGACGACGAACACCACCACCACCGGCGGGGGAGTCACCGACACCGATCCGTCGCTCGGCTCGGTGGGCGGCATGTTCGTCACCGCCCCCGGCATGGGCGTCACGCCGCCCGCGCAACCGCTCGCATCAGCCGCGACGCGTCTTGCGCAGCAGTGGGCCATCTCCGCGAACACCTCGGCCAAGCTGCTCGTCACGCAGAACGGCTGGTATCGCGTGAAGAAGAGCGACCTGATCGCCGCCGGCTACGATCCGGGCAACAGCAGCAGCCGCATCTCGGTCTTCACCGACGGGATGGAGATTCCGATCGCCATCAACAGCGGCAGCTTCGGCGCGAACGACACCATCGAGTTCTACGGCTTCGCGCTCGACACGCCGAGCGCCGGCGGACGGATCTACTACGTCACCACCGGCACCGGAAAGGGTCTGCGCATCGACTCGTCGAAGGCCACCGGCGGCGGCGCATCCGCTCCGGTCAACTATCCGTACACCTTCAACCGCACCGAGCGCACGGTCTTCTTCTCCGCGCTCATCGACGACGACTCGCGCGACAACTTCTACGGCGCGCTGGTCACGACCTGGCCGGTCAGCGAGACGCTGACCGTCGGCAACATCGATGCGAGCGGCGGCGACGCGACGCTCGAGCTGGTGATGCAGGGCGTCACCGACAACTTCAATCACGCCAACTCGGTCACGCTGAACGGCCACGAGATCGGACCGATCCGCTACCTCGGCCAGGCCCGCAACGTCAGCCGCATCACCATTCCGCAGTCATGGCTCGTGGCCGGCGAGAACCTCCTCACGTTCACCGCCACCGGCGGCGATGACGACGTCAGCGTCGTCGAAACCGCCAACCTGATTTATCCGCACGTCTACCGCGCCGAGTCGAACGCGCTCGCGTTCACGCTGCCCGGATCGACGACCGCCACCGTCAGCGGCTTCACGTCCGCCGCCGTCCGCGTCTTCGATCTGACCGATCCGCAGGCACCGCTGCAACTCGGCGCAACCGTGTCGGGCGACAGCGTCACGTTCACCAGCCCGGCCGGCGGAACGCGCACGATCCTGGCCATCGGCGACGACCGCGTCATGACGCCAGCCCAGATCGTTCTCAACGCGCCGTCGAAGCTGAACGCGTCGACGAACGCGGCGGATCTCGTCATCATCACGCACAAGAGCTTCTCTTCCGCCGCCGCGACGCTGAAGGCCGCGCGCGACGCGCAGGGCATCGCCACCACCATCGTCGACGTGCAGAACGTCTACGACGAGTTCTCGTACGGCGCCCACGGCCCGGCCGCGATCCGCGCATTCCTGCAGCGCGCATCGACGACCTGGAGCAAGGCGCCGCATTACGTGATCCTCTTCGGCGACGCGAGCTGGGATCCGCGCAACTACATGGGCTTCGCCAATGTCGATTACATGCCGACGAAGCTCGTTCCCACGCTGTACCTGAAGACCGCCTCGGACGATTGGTTCGCCGATTTCAACGACAACGATTCGCCGGCCATGGCCATCGGACGCCTCTCGGTCCGCACGGCCGATGAAGCTGCTGCCGTCGTCGGCAAGCTCGTTCGCCGCGCTACGCCTCCGGCCGATTCGTGGGCGAAGAAGGTGGAGATCGTCACCGATCAGCCGGGCGAGATTCCGTTCAACAAGGCGGGCGATCAGCTCGAAGCGCTCGTCACCGCCCCGCTGACTGCCGACCGGATTCGTATCGGCGGCGCCGGCAATCCGACCACCGCCATCGTCGACGCGTTCAACAGCGGCTCGCTGCTGACGAACTACGTCGGCCACGGCTCGGTCGAAATTTGGAGCAGCTACGTCTTCGATTCGAACATGGCCGCGGCGCTCACCAACGGCGACAAGCTGCCGTTCGTGGTGACGATGAACTGTCTCAACGGCTACTTCCACGACATGTTCACGAACAGCCTCGCCGAGGCGCTGATGAACAACGCGAACGGCGGCGCGGTGGGAGTGTGGGCGTCGTCCGCGCTCACGTCGCCCGATCAGCAGCTGCTGGTGAACCTCGAGCTGTACCGCCAGATCCTCGGCGGCTCGTCGCCGGCGATCGGCGACGCGATCCTGAAGGCGAAAAAGGCAACGACGGACAAAGACGTCCGCCGCACCTGGATCCTCTTCGGCGATCCGACCATGAAACTTCGCTGATTTTTTCCGAGGGGCCGCTCGTGACGGGCGGCCCCTCATCTTTCCCGGAACGTTTGACAGCGAGGTGAACGTCGTGATCAGAACCGCCACGCGAGCGATCGCATCGGCCGTCATCGCTCTTCTTCCGATTGCTGCGGCGGCAGGCATCGCGCCGCCGCCGTTCACAGGTCTCGGTGCAAACGGTTCCGTGTTCGCCTCGCCGGATGGATTCGGCGCCGCTCGCGCGAAGGCGCAGGAGCCGGCAACCTCCGCGCAGTACAAACAACAGCTCGATCTCGCTGGCTCCGCCGGTCTGAAGATCTACGTTTCGCAGGAAGGTTGGCAGCGCGTGACGCGGGCGATGATGATCGCAGCCGGCTTCGATCCCGGCTCGGACAGCCGATCCATCTCCCTGTTCATGATGGGCAACGAACAGTCGATCATCGTCGACGACGGCGGCGATGGGAAGTTCGACGCGAACGATGCCATCGAGTTCTACGGCTATCCGCTCGACACGCTCTCCACCGGCGCGCGCACGTACTGGCTGCGCGCGGGCAAAGGGACGGGCAATCGCGCCTCGGTTTCGAAGGGGAGCGGTGGCAGTGCGATCAACGGCAGCGTCGCGTTCACGTACGAGCGCGTCATGCGCGGCATCTTCGCCTCGATCGTGAACAGCGACGATGCGGACGCGTTTTTCGGTGCGCTCATCACCATCGATCCGGTCAACGAACCGATGGCGGTTTCGAATCTCGATACGTCGTACAACGGCAGCGCCGCGCTCGAACTGGTGATCCAGGGCGGCACCGACATGGCGCACCGCATCGACGTCGCCTTCAACGGCCACACGCTCGGCACCGTCACGCTTTTCGGAGTCGAGCAGCCGTCGTTCACCTTCAACGTTCCGCAATCGTGGCTGACGAACGGCACGAACAACGTGACGCTCACCTCGCTCAACGGATACGACGACGTCAGCGTTCTGGCGAAGACTCGTCTGACGTACCAGCATCTCCTTCGCGCGGACAACGGTGCGTTCGACGCCAATCTCGCCGGCGGGCGCTCGGTGACCATCGGCGGATTCAGCTCCAGCCGCATTCGCGCGTTTGATGTCACGAATGCACAGAATCCGATCGAGCTGAAGACGACGGTCGCCGCCGATTCGCAATCCGGTTACGCCGCGACGTTCACCACTCCGGCCGGCGCCGCGCGCACGATCATGGCGTTCGACAGCTCGCGTCTCGTGACGCCTTCCGAGCTCGCGGCGAACACGCCATCGTCGTGGAGCGATACGAACGGCAGCAGCAATGGCTCGAAAACCGCGGCGAACTTCTACATCATCAGCAACCGTTCGTTTCTCTCCAACGCCGCGACGCTGAAGTCCGTTCGCGATGCTGAGGGGATTGCGACGGAGATCGTCGACGTCGATGATCTGTATGACGAATTCAATTTCGGCATCCGCTCGCCCGAGGCGATCCGCGCGTTCTGCAAGCTCGCTTCGAACTGGAAACGTGCGCCCTCCGCTTTCCTTCTCCTCGGCGATGCCAGCGTCGACCCGCGCAACTACCTCGGCATGGGCACGTTCGACTACGTCCCGACGAAGCTCGTCCGGACGCTGCTCCTCCGCACCGCCTCGGACGATTGGTTCACCGATTTCAACGACGACGGCATCGCCGACATCCCGGTTGGCCGCATTCCGGTCGACACGCCTGCCGAAGCCGCGCTCGTCATCGGAAAGATCGCCTCTCGCGGTACGCCATCCGGAACATGGGCGAGCAAAGCACTCTTTGTCGCCGACTCGTCGCCCGAATTCGATTTCGCCGCGGTCGGTGCATCGCTGTCACATCAACTTCCGGCCTCGATGACGAGCCAGATGATCGACTTCGCGCACACCGCGAATGCGCACTCGGACATCGTCGACGCGATGAACGGCGGCTCGCTTCTCGCCACCTACATCGGCCACGCCTCGGTCGAAATCTGGGCGAACAACGTCTTCTCATCTGCTGACGCGATGGCGCTGACGAACGGCGATCGGCTGCCGGTCGTGGTCGCGCTCAATTGCCTGAACGGCTACTTCCACGACGTCTTCACGCTGAGTCTGGCTGAGGCGTTGATGAAGGCGCCAAACGGCGGCGCGGTCGCGGTGTGGGCGTCGTCCACGCTCACCGAGCCCGACCAGCAGGCGCTCATGGGTCATGAACTTTTCACGAACCTCTTCGCTGTTCAAGGCCTCACACTCGGTCAGGCAGTGGCGCGCGCTAAGTTCGCAGCGACCGATCCCGATGTTCGCAAGTCGTGGATTCTCTTCGGCGATCCGACGATGAGACTCCGCTAACTGGTTGAGGGCTGCCGGCAAGGGCGGTCCCGCAATCTGATTTGAGTCCGGTCACGTTCTTTTTGCGTTCCCACGTCAGTTGACGAACGTTGCCCTGAATATTGTGCAGGCGTCCGGTTGCAGCGATTGAGGGTGAGACTTGAAAAGACTTAGTGCGGTTGTGTGTGCTGTCGTGGCCATGTGCCTCTCCTTCACGGCTCAGGCACAGGTCGTCTTTGATGCTGCATCGAATGCCTCGCCGGCGACGGTCACCACGGCGAATCCGGTCACGGTCTCCTGGAACCATATCGTCGGTCTCGCCAAGAAGCCGTACGTCGCGGTAAGCATCGCCATCGACAAAAACGGCGGCGGGCAGACAGTCACGAGCGTCGTCTTCGGCACCGAGGCGGGCGGACCGAATCAGGCGATGACGCTGCTTGGTGCGGCGACGAACGGAACGATCGACCGCGCTGAGATCTGGGGTCTTGCCGGCCCGACTGCCGGAACGCACCAGATCACTGTCACCGTCGCCAACGGCGGCGGCCAGAACACCGTCGTCGTCGCTGGGGCGAAGTCGTTCACGAACGTTCTCCGGACCAGCACCGGCACGGCGGTCGCCGCGACGGGAACGAGCACGACTCCATTCGTCGCGCTCACCAATTCCGCGTTCGATTACGTCGTCGATGCCGTTGCCTTCAACGGCAACAACGCGTTGACCGCGGCCGCGAATCAGACGAACGCATTCAACGTGACCAGCGCCGCGCCCGCATTCTCCGGGGCGGGCAGCGTGAAGAGCGGTTTCGCGAACACGACGATGGCCTGGACGGCGGGTGCTTCGCAAGGATGGGCGGTCGTCGGCGTTCCGCTGCAGTCCGCGACGCCGCAGATTCTTTTCGATGCGGCGAGCAGTGCGACGTTCGCATCGGCCGCGAATCCGGTGACCGGTTCCTGGAATCACACCACCACCGGCGCCGCCAATCGCTACCTCGTGGTCGGCGTTTCGATCGATCGCAGCGGCAGCAACTCGATCGTGAACAGCGTCCGCTACGGCACCGAGGGCGGCGGTCCGAACGTGCTGATGACGTTGCTGGGCAGCATCAGTTCGGGCACGTCGGTTCGGACAGAGTTGTGGGGCCTCGTCGCGCCCGCGTCGGGCGTTCATCAGATCACCGTCTCGGTCAGCAACGCCGGAGCGAACGTCAACGTCGTCGCCGGCGCGCAGACGTTCAGCAACGTCGATCAATCCGCGCCGACCGGAACGGTTGCTACGGCCACCGCCAACTCCGCGACGCCGTCCGTTGCGGTGACCAACTCCGTGTACGACTACGTCGTCGACGCGATCGCCTACAACGGCAATACCGTCGGAACCGCGGGTGCGCGGCAGGACATCCGTTACGCGATTGCCACCGTCGCTGCGGCGCCGGTTACCAATTTCACCGCCGCCGGAAGCGGGGCGCGCGGCTACACGAACACCACCATGTCGTGGGTTGCCGCGGCCGGCGCGCAGAACTGGACTCAGGTCGCGGTGCCGCTGAAGAGCGTTTCCGTCGTGCTGGACAAGAGCGCGTCCGCTGATGTGATCAAGCTCGGCGACACGATCACCTACACGTTGCGTGCGACGAACTTCAGCGCGGCCACGGTGAACAACGTGACGATCACCGACGCCATCCCCGCGAACTCGACCTTCGTGTCGCAGACCGGCTGCGCGGGAACCGGTCCCGTGACCTGCAACATCGGCTCGCTCGCGGCGGGCGCAACGTCGGCGCCGATCACGATCACCGTTCGCGCGATCGCGGCCGGCGCCGTGTCGAATGTGGCGACGGTCTCGTACAACGCGCTCGCCACATCCAACTCCTCCGAAACAGTGCGTACGCTCGTCGAAGGTAAGGTGTGCGCGACGCCCGGCAAGGACGGAGCCGGCGGAACGCTGGCCGGGATCAAGAACGACTACTGGCCGGGATCGTCTACCGTCGCGGCCGGAGCGGCGACGCTGACCGTCGGCGCGCGCGCGGCCGGCGGCGCCGGCAACACCATCAACGCGGGCGATCTCCTCATCGTCATGCAGATGCAGGACGCGGCGTTCGATACGACCAACGACGAAACGTACGGCGAAGGGACCGGCTCCACGCGCGGCACCGGCACCGGAAGCGGAGCCGCGACGAACCTCAATAACGCCGGGCGCTGGGAGTACGTCGTCGCCACGAACACGGTCACGAATGCCGGCGGCGCGCTGACCTTCAACGGCGGCGGCGCGGGCGGCGGTCTGCTTTACGGCTACACGAATCAGACCTTCGCCGCGACCACCACGCAGGGGCAGCGCACGTATCAGGTCATTCGCGTTCCGCAGTACACCACCGCGACGCTCGGCTCGACGTTGACCGCGCTGCCGTGGAACGGAGCGACGGGCGGCGTGCTCGCCATCGACGTCAGCGGCACCGTAAGCCTCGGCGGCGCGACCGTTTCCGTCGACGGTCTCGGATTCCGTGGCGGTGGTGGCCGCGTGCTGACTGGCGATGCCACCGCGGGTCTGGCCAGCACTGACTTCCGTACGCTGTCGACGCTGACGACGAACGGTTCGAAGGGTGAAGGCATCACCGGAACGCCGCACTACGTCTATCAGCACGGCGCGACGATCGGCGCGCCGGGTTCCGGCAACGCGCCGCTCAACACCGGCGTCGAAGGTTACGTCGGCGGCAGCTATGGCCGAGGAGCGCCGGGGAACGCAGGGGGCGGGTCGACAGATGGCGATCCCGCTGCGAACGACGACAACAGCGGCGGCGGTGGCGGCGGCAACGGGGGCAACGGCGGCGCGGGCGGTAACGGCTGGAACTGCAACTGTCCGTCGGGCGGGCAGGGCGGCGGCGACATTTCGCCCAGCCTCACGCGCATCAGCCTCGGTGGCGGCGGAGGAGCGGGCACGACGAACAACGCGTCGGCCGAGACCTGCGTCGCGCCTCCGACTTGCCGAGTGAACGTTCCGGGCGACTGGGTCGACAACGAAACCGGCAATGGTTACTACAGCAGCGGCGCGAACGGCGGCGGCACGATCATCATCCGCGCGCTGCAGGCGACGGGAACAGCGACGCTGCGCGCAAACGGATTCAATGCATACAACACCGCACGCGATGGCGCGGGCGGCGGCGGCGCGGGCGGATCGATCCTCTTCACCACGCAGATCGGAACGCTGAGCGGCCTAACGGTTCAGGCCAAGGGCGGCAACGGCGGCAACGCGTGGCTGACCACTGCGCCCGGCGGCACTCCCGGCGAACGTCACGGACCCGGCGGCGGTGGTGGCGGCGGCTACGTCCTGCTGTCCAGCGCCGCGGCATCGACTGATGTCTCCGGCGGCCAGCACGGCGTCACCACCACAGCGAACGACGCGTATGCAGCGCAGCCGGGAACCGCCGGCGTCGTAGAGCTCATCTCCGGCAACAACGTTCTTCCCGGTGGCGACGGCTCCGTCTGCGCCATCGCCGATCTCGCCGTCACGAACGTGGTCAGCCCCGCCGCGGTGCAGGCGGGCAACAACGTCACCTTCACGCAATCGGTGACGAACAACGGTCCGAACGCGGCGGACGGCGTCGTCTACATGGCGCCCATTCCGGCCAGCTCAACGTTCGTGTCGATCTCCGTTCCGCCGGGCTGGACGTGCATCACGCCGGCCATCGGCGGTACGGGCACCGTCATCTGTACGACGCCGACGCTCGCGAACGCAGCGACCGCGAATTTCTCGCTCGTCGTCGCTTCCTACGTTGGCACTCCGGGCGGCTATGTGCTTTCCGAAACGAATTCCGTCTCCAGCAACACGCCCGATTCGAATCCGCTGAACAACAAAGCTACGGCGACGACGATCGTGGAAGCCGCCGGTGGTGCGGACATGGCCATCACCATCGCGGAGAGCACGAGCGTGCCTGTGCCGGGCGCGAATATCAACTACACGCAGACGATCTCGAATGTCGGCACGTCGACGGCGCAGGTGCCGTCGTACAGCTTCACCACGCCGCCGAATACGACGTTCCAGTCGCTCACTCCGCCCGCCGGCTGGACCTGCATCACGCCAGCCGTTGGCGGAACCGGCAGTGTCAATTGCAGCAGTTCGACCCTCGCCGCGGGCGCATCGGTGAACATGCCGATGACGCTGAAGGTCAACGCCGCCGCGCCGGTCGGCGCGACGATCACTGCTACCGCGACGGTTTCGAACAGCACGCCGACCGATCCGTATCTTCCGAACAACACGTCCAGCGTCGTGGCGACCGTCGTCGCCGCTGCGTCCGCGGACGTCGCCGTGACGATCTCCAACAGTCCCAATCCTGTTGCGCCGGCGCAGAACTACACCTACACCGTTGGCGCGCGGAACAACGGCCCGTCGGCGGCCGCGAATGTTTCGGTCTCGATCCCGCTTCCGGCCGGGACGAACTTCCAGTCGCTGGCGGTGCCGGCAGGCTGGTCGTGCGTGACTCCCGCCATCGGCTCCGGCGGAACGATCACCTGCACGATCGCGTCGCTGGCGTCGGGCGCGAGCGCGACGTTCTCGCCGGTCGTTCAGGTCAACAGCACCACCGCGTCGGGTACGACGCTCAACATCACCTCGACGATCAGCACCACCACCGCGGAGACGATTACCTCCAACAACACTGCATCGACGTCGAACCTCGTTACCGCGCGCACGAACGCCGACCTCGCGATCGTCAAGACCGACTCGCCCGATCCAGTCGGCGTCGGGCAGTTCATCACGTATCGCCTGACGGTCACGAACAACGGTCCGGCGATCGCCACGAATGTCACCATCAACGATCCTTTGCCCGCGCAGGTCAATTTCATTTCCGCCAATACGAGCATTGGCGCATGCAGTGGCGGCGCGACGATCAACTGCTCGCTCGGCACCCTCGAAGTCGGCAACTCGCAGTTCGTCGACGTCATCGTGCAGGCCAATACCACCGGCACCGTGACTAATACGGCCACGGTCTCCGGCATCGAGACCGATCCTGTCCCAGCCAACAACTCCTCGACCGCGAATACGACGGTGCTCGCCGTGACGCTCGTCCGTCTGCGCGATTTCACCGTTACGCAGGACAAGAAGAACGTCCAGATCGCCTGGCAGACGAGCTTCGAGTCCGACAACCTCGGCTTCAATCTTTATCGCGACGTTGCCGGCGTCCGCACGCAGATCAACAAGCACCTCATCGCCGGAACCGCGCTCGTCTCGAAGAAGCACGATAGCGAGGCAGGTCACGTCTACCGCTTCAACGACAAGGCGGACGAAGGGACGTTCGCGCAGTACTGGCTCGAAGACGTCGACACCGCCGGCCATCACACGATGCACGGTCCTGTCTCGGCGATCGCCGGAATCGTTTCCGCGCCCGCGAACACGACGCCTCTCTCCGGCCTCGGCGTCGACGGAGCAGTCTTCGCCTCGCCCGACGGCTTCGGCGCCGCACACGCGAAGACGCAGGATCCCGCGACGGCAGCGCAGTCGAAACAGCAGCTCGATCTCGCAGCCGATCAGGGATTGAAGATCTACGTTTCGCGCGAAGGGTGGCAGCGCGTCACGCGCGCGGCGATGACCGCCGCCGGTTTCGATCCGGGATCGGATGCGCGCGGCCTGTCGCTCTTCATGCTCGGCAGCGAGCAGTCGATCGTCGTCGACGACGGCGGCGACGGGAAGTTCGACGCGAACGACGCCATCGAGTTCTACGGCTATCCGCTCGATACGCTTTCCACCGGCGCGCGAACGTATTGGCTTCGCGCCAAGGGCAACGGCAGGCGCGCCGCGCTTTCATCGACGACCGGCGGCGATCCGGTCACCGGCAGCGTTCCCTTTACCTACGAACGGATCATGCGCGGCATCTTCGCCGCCATCGTCAACAACGACGACGCCGACGCGTTCTTCGGATCGCTCATCACCATCGACCCGGTCAACGAGCCGCTGAACGTTGCGAACCTCGACACGTCGTACAGCGGCAACGCGACGCTCGAACTGGTGATCCAGGGCGGCACCGACATGCAGCACCGCATCGACCTTGCCTTCAACGGCCATCCTCTCGGCACGGTCACGTTGTGGAGCGTCGAACAGCCGACGTTCACCTTCACCATCCCGCAGTCGTGGCTGACGAACGGCACGAACAACGTGACGCTGACGTCGCTCAACGGTTACGACGACGTGAGCGTCATCGCCAGGACGCGCCTGACGTACCAGCATCTCCTTCGCGCCGACAACGGCGCGCTGGACGTGCAACTCCCCGGCGGCCGCGCCGTCACCGTCGGCGGCTTCGGCGCGAACAACGTGCGCGCGTTCGACGTCACCGACGCGCAGAATCCGATCGAGCTGAAGACGATCGTCGCATCCGATCCGCAGGGCGGATTCGCCGCGACGTTCACGACGCCGCCCGGCGCCGCGCGCACCATCATGGCCATCGACAGCTCGCGCATCGTCACTCCCGGTGAGCTGGCCTCGAACACGCCCTCGTCGTGGAGCGATACCAACGGCAACAGCAACGGCTCGAAGGGCGCGGCCGACTTCTACATCGTCAGCAACAACGCGTTCCTCTCCGCCGCTGCCACGCTGAAATCCGTTCGCGACCGCGAGGGAACGAACACCGCAGTCGTCGACGTCGATGATCTCTACGACGAGTTCAACTTTGGTGTCCGTTCGCCCGAGGCGATCCGATCGTTCTTCAAACTTGCCTCGACCTGGAAGCATGCGCCGTCCGCGGTGATGCTCCTCGGCGACGCCAGCGTCGATCCGCGCAACTACCTCGAGACCGGCACGTTCGACTTCGTCCCGACGAAGCTCGTTCGCACGTCACTTCTGCGCACCGCCTCCGACGACTGGTTCACCGATTTCAACAACGACGGCATCGCCGACATCCCCGTCGGCCGCATCCCGGTCCGCACGCCCGCCGAAGCGGCGCTGGTCATCGGCAAGATCGCCTCGCGCGGAACGCCAAGCGGTACGTGGGCGCGCAAGGCGCTCTTCGTCGCCGACACCTCTCCCGATTTCGATTTCGCATCGGTGGCCGCATCGCTCGCGCAACGCGTTCCGTCGTCACTCACGACCGAGACGGTCGATTTCGCGAAGACGTCGAACCCTCACGCCGACATCGTGGCGTCGATGAACAACGGCTCGCTGCTCACTACCTACGTCGGCCACGGCTCGGTCGAGATCTGGGCCGACTACGTCTTCTCATCCGAGGACGCGACCGCGCTCACGAACGGCAATCGTCTGCCTTTCGTGGTCGCACTAAATTGCCTCAACGGCTACTTTCACGACGTCTACACCTTCAGTCTCGCCGAGGCGCTGATGAAGGCGCCGAACGGCGGCGCGGTGGGCGTGTGGGCATCGTCAACACTGACCGAACCCGATCAACAGGCGCTCATGGGCAACGAACTGTTCACAAACCTCTTCAGCAGCGAGAACCTCACCGTCGGACAAGCCGTCGCGCGGGCGAAGGGAGTGGCGACCGATCCCGATGTTCGCAAGTCATGGATCCTCTTCGGTGACCCAACGATGAAGCTGCGGCCGTAACGATCGCATTGTCGCGTAGCGACTTCGGAGGATAGCCAGGGGTGCGAGCGTTTTTTGCGAGCACCCCTGGAAAACGGGCGCATTGATTCGTGCCGCGTCAGCGGCACAGGAAGTGCGGCGCTTCCGGTGCCGCTGACGCGGCACGACCATTACGCCATTCTTTTTCCAGGGGTGCTCGCAAAAAGCGCTCGCACCCCTGGCTGATATGGAGTGACCCCGTCAAAGTTACGCTGGTGTGTTAACGCGCTGATCTGCTTTTTCCCTTGCTGCCGTCCTCCTGCTTTTGATTTTGATTTATCAGTGCAGCAGAGCCGCCGGCCGAGAGAGTGTGGCGACGATGATCATTCTGATTATTCGCGGGTTCTCGCATGAGCATGATCCGTCGGGAGCTGCCTCGGTCTATCTGTCGTGAGTCACGGTGATCTGTGTCGAGATAGCCAGGGTCGAGGATTCTCCTTTCGAGTACCGGAGCCCCTCGGCCGACGGCCCTGCTGCACCGGGTTCGATCAAGGATGAATGATTTGACCGATGGCCCAGACAAAGCCCATCAGCTCACGAGCCACAGCGACGACGGCCACGGTCGATCGCTTGCCGCGGCTGGTCATTCGATGGAACTTGCGATTGAGCCGCCGA